>Ga0307515_10005383_pt1 | contig 25944 bp, 41 predicted proteins | sample 17_EM_MG_FD_194513 | JGI IMG/M metagenome (GOLD analysis project Ga0307515, IMG submission 194513) | Populus trichocarpa ectomycorrhiza microbial communities from riparian zone in the Pacific Northwest, United States - 17_EM | ecosystem: Host-associated > Plants > Roots > Unclassified | place... | reverse complement strand
TAAAACAGTGGCTGCAGGAGATCGACCGGTATGCATCTGAGGGTGTCAACAAGCTGCTCGTGGGCAATAAGTCCGACTTGACCTCGAAGAAGGTCGTCGAGTACACCGTAGCGAAGGTCTGTTGCGCTCTCTCATCCTCCCTTCAGGTGGCCAGCATTGACCCTCCATTTTGGCACTGTAGGAATTCGCCGACCAATTGAACATCCCTTTCCTTGAGACCTCCGCGAAGAGTGCGACCAATGTCGAGCAGGCTTTCTTGACTATGGCCAAGCAGATCAAGGATAGGTGCGTCCGCTCTCTCGAGGTGTTGCCACACCACTGCCGAACTCGTGCTTACCTCCTTGCGGGAAACAGGATGGGCTCAACCTCAACCGGACCTGGTGGCAAGACGAACGTTATCACACCTGGCCAGGGCATCTCGCAGCAGCAACCCTCGGGATGCTGCTAAACCTCTTTACTCCCTACCCGACCCATCTCAAACTTCTACCCGCCCTTTAAGTCTTTGTCTGCCACCTCCGTAGAGTTACGTGCCCAACCTATAACGGCGGAGCGTCTATGTTGCTATGCTTTTGTAGGCCCTTACAACACCCCTATATTAGGTTTTTTACCCTTATCTGTCCTTCTTGCATGGAGTAAGGAGTCGGCGTTGACTTATTGCCTGTTCCATCGTGTGAGAAGATAGACTTTGAGACGGGATGTGCTAGTACGTTAGTCCTTACGGTGCCATTGAGTAAGGTTTCCTTGATGCTGGCTTACCCAACCATAGTCTGCTCAAAGAGCGGATTGAAGATCATATTTCCTGGGTCACAAGCCCATAAACTCCACCGCATTCCCCACCTTCTGGCTAACGGCATTTCTCAATTGTTTGAGCCACGGCGCTGAGTATCAAACTGATCCGGGAGACCTTCTGCCTTGTACTGACACTGATTGTGAGACTTGGGTCACAGAGGAAGTATGGAGGCCAAATTGCGTAATTAAGCTAGCTCCTTCGCCTGCGGCGACCCGCTTTAATAGTCCTTTATAATATGCGCCAGATGCACCACAAGAAGCAGATAAATACGGGGGGGTTGAGCACTGGCAAAGAAGCGCCGAGCACGCTCAAGAAATGGAGAAGCGACCGTTTCAATATCTCGCCAGGCCCCGCATTATAAAGTGAATACCCTATGGACAACCAGGTCAGACGACTGAAAATATCTGGTGGCGTACGGCTAAGGACTCGGAACGGCTCTCTTGCTTGCTCGTCCAATAGGACATCCAGAGAACGGATCCGCCCAGTGTATGGAATAAGGTCACCAATTAGCTCATGAGACGGGGTTCACGAACGCCCGTCAACACAATATATGGGGGACTGGCTATAATACTTACTACTTACACCGCCGCAGGGCGCCAAGGGAGTATACCATGCGGAATTCAGTCTACTGGTAGTAAAATACACAATACGTGTGTTTGAAAGCCAAGTTCAGGGATAAGAAGCGAAGAGTCGGAGTGAGGGAAGTCTTGGGACTCTGTCGCAACCTCAACAATGGCCTCACGGTGCCTGAAGACGATTGAAGTATATTTAACCCGTCATTGACCACAGGATGTAAGTATTTTCGGTGCCTTATTTGCTTTCCTTTAATACCTCTCACCTCCTGCAACATGCCGAACGCTATATTTATGGCCCTCGCACGACAAAGTAAAGGCGAAGGGTACAAGTGGCATCTTTAGCAAGTAAAGATCAAGTGTCTTGCCTCAGATGGTGGGGATGATACAACGGCTTGTCGGATGCGGAATAGAAACCGACTTTATACTTGTGGATATATTGAACACCCTTCCTCACCCCCGTTGTCCCCCCATTTTGCTACTGCTCGTTGGGTGTGTAAGACCGATTTTTGGAGCCTCCCCCACAACGGCCGGCCCAATGGGTTTTTATTCACAAACTAAAATTACATATTGTTTGTTTGGCAACACCAGGTGCCCTAGCATATCGGCGGGTTGGTCAAGCCCGTTGGGCGTGGATGCACCAGGGGATGGACAAGAGCAGTGCCCTGGGAGTACCTCAGAAGCATCCTCTTTGCCAAAGGCGACTTTAATATCACTCCGTGGCGTTGGACCATTCCAGACAAATCTCTGCGACATGACTAGATAGAAGCCGGGATCAGAATGAGTTGCGGCTTCGAAATTTCGCGAATGATGTCCGAAGGCTCTCGCAACATGAGGTGAGAATTTAACAAAACGGTCTAACGCGCATGCCTCGTTGAAGAGAGCATTAAATTGTCCGCTTAGTTCAAGATTCGCACCCCCAACTGACAACTGTGATGAATAAGGTACGAGGGGTCACAGGACCATTTGCGGCACCTCCGTTTGGAATGAGGCCAGTGGCAATCTCGGGTAACACCAAGATTATCTTAGACTTGATCGATCCTGAACTCATGAATAGTATTTTGTAACCACATAGTTTAACAACCAATCGTTGATTGAAAAGTGGGAGAGTCCAAGAGTCGAGACCATAGACATAAATTGAAGTAGCAGTTCCAACTCAAGCAATCGGTGCACGTGGTCGAGATACTAGCAGTTACAACGCTCTGGTCGCTAGATTAATTTGCTTCAAGTTTGGTCTGCTTTCACTAGCAGAAGCACAAGGGTACGTAAGTTATAGCCCTGTATATCTTGACATACACCGATTGTGATTTGACTGGTGATTTGCCAATGTAGGTGGAGCCCGTTGGGGCGTTGACAAGTACTATCGGACTGACCACTATGTAAGCGATACACGAATCAACCTGCACCCGAGGCACCTTCTATGGACTCGTGGTATACATTATCACACCTATAATCAAGCGACCTGCGAAGCACGACTTGATGACCACGAAGTGGTTCGCATCCCCGAGCCCTGAGTGCAAATGGACCTTCCACCTCCTGAAATGATTTCACATACGTCGTGGACACATAGGGATGTCCCGGGCATCTGCGGCATTCTTTTATCACCTACCACGTATCTTATTGATAAATTCAGGGGCTTTCGGCTACTCAGTAGGTATTCTATGCCCACATTAAGTACTGACAGGTCGGCATCGGTTCGGTTCGACGGCGCTTGCCAGCCCGTCGGACAACATTTGTCAGCCGTAAGGCACTAAGCGCTCTGATATCTCAGATGATATCTCAGACTCCCAGAGAATCTGCATTTACGTTTACACACATTGCACAGAATCTTGCGAAGAACAAGCTTCCAAACGAGGAGAATATGGGGATGGGGCTTGCGAAACACTTCCTGCATATGTCATGAGCTTGTCAGACTATTTACGGCACGGCATAAAAGGCATTTCAACACGAACCAGTGAAAAGCGGAGGATTGGAATGCATGCCCTAGCGGAATTAAGCATTGCGTCAGTCAGGACGCCCATGTAGAGAATAAGCCTTTCAGGAGCAGAGGAGCATAGGGGCATCGACGGGCGGTTGGGTTGCCGTTGCAACAATTTGAATGGATGGACATATGAGGTTGATCCACCGACTGACCAGGCACGTCTGAAGTAGGTTGGTGACAGGACAGAGGGTCGTTGCGGATGGGAAGGAGCAAGGGGTGGAGGAGGGTGTAGGGTGGCTCTTGGTCTCAATGGGGAAGGCAGTCAGCTCTTCAAGTGTGATTCAGTGGGTGGTGGACTAGATATTGGATTAGGTGTTGTGCTTAGATAATATCTTAAAAAGGAAGCAGAAGAGGTACCGATTTCAATCCTCAGCATCCGACTCTCGCAGCTTCTCTCCATAAGAAGCTTGGAATCCGACTTCAACACCCGTCCCACCAATCCACCAGTCACTCACAACTCACGACCTCGTCGCCCTTGTTGTCGCTGTCTACAGCTCTCCCCATTTCACTCTTCATTATATCCCACAAACCGACAAGCAACAATCGGACTTCGTCTCCCTCCGCTCAGCAGCAAGCACGCGCTTGTCGGGTCTATTGAAGCAATACATTGTTACTTTTCAACCTCGTTCCAAGCCAGATTTTTGCACAATTTCTGGCGGCCTTCTCCCGTTTGTTTTTTCCATTTTGGTCTCTTCCACACCCATTGCTTATCACAGGCCCGCCTGGCCTATGTCCATATAACCAACTTGCGTCCTAAAACCCTGCTCCTTAGTGCGTAGAACGTAGCGACCATGCCGCAAGCAAAACCCGGCCATTTTGTCGGTGCTCCTTCTACGTCAACTTCGGAAACGCGAGATGCGGCACACCCTTATGCAGGCAACAGGCCATTACGAAGGATGGCTGCACATGCCACCTCAGACGCGTCGCTCGTCCAGGTCGACACCAGCGCCGATCCCGACCCGGGGCACCCCACAAACGACGACGACCACGAGTCTGGAGCCAACAAGAAGAACAAGAAGAAAATTATGAAGAAGGACGACACCTCTGGGCAACCCAAAAGCACACGACAGCAAAATACGGCCTGCAGAGCATGCCGCTTCCGGAGGTGCGTCCAGCGACTCCCTATTACCTGTCTTAAGCATGCCGCATGCCTACGTGACGCCCTCCCATAATTTGTGGCGCTATCTACATACGATGCACTGGCATGCGGACCTCCTCTAGCATGCGGCTCGGGGAGAGCTGCTGAGTACGCGCGAGAGTATGTGCAACCTCCAATGCTGGAAAATGTCCAGTCGGCCTGCTTTGTGGCTCCCGCGCGGTCTCTCGCTAAGCCAGCTGCGGAGGCGTGATAGTTCGATGGCCCCGCTTATCGCGCAGGCAGTGCTTCTACAGTCTCACTTCTACCGTTCTACTCGATCGACCCCAGCCCCTGAATTCTGCTACATGAGGCCGCTCGAGCATGGTCTCGTTATTGACATATCAAATATGATATTACCTTCTTCATTCATACTATAGAGTTCTCGATAGACTCGGACACTGATATGATTATAGAGTAAAATGCGACCTCAGGGAGATCATGGCCCTTTATCCTGGTGTCCCTCGTGGGTGCACCAACTGCGTAGAGCGAGGGTACAAGTGTGAGGAGAAAGAGGTGCGACAGCTGCGCAAGGGAAAGAGGATCGCAGCTTTGGAAGAGACGTGCGACCTATTCATTACGCCCATGCGGTTCCTTAGTCTGACTGTAGGACAGGATCCTTCGGGAAGCCGGCGCCCGCTCCAACTCACCTTACGGGGGCAGGGAACCAGTATCGATTATCCCGCGACTGGAACCAGAATTCTTCGCATCCCCGTTCTTCCGACGTTTCCACATCCAACGCCCAATCCTCGATCCCGAAGAATTCTCCACGCGATACATCGCCTGGTTGCAGGACAACGAACAATATTCTAATGCGATTCTCTCGTCTTCACGACAGCCTCTGACTGAAGCCGGACAACTGCTCGCCAAGGTCTTGGTCGTGTGGGCCGCCTCGTATGGTGTCAATGAGAAAGGAGAAGAGGACCCCAACAATTCCGACCTCGATGTCGACAGGCGAACAACGCTCGTCAAAGCAATGGTTGAGGAGCTCATTGGTATAATCGACATGATGGGACTCTTGCATCGACCGAGCTGGGACGGCGTTAGAGTGCTATTGATGACGCTGCCGCTGGCAGAGAGTAAGCATGGACTTTCACTCTCGTCCGTGACTCTGCGTTTACTAATGTACACTCTCACTCACCTACAGATGCGATGAGTGATCTTGACCGGTTGGCCATGTACGAAGCCGCTGTGCAGCAGGTGTACACACTCTGCCAGCATGATGGAATTATCATCAATGGATCTCCCGAAGTCCGTGCAGCGACCGCTCTCGTACGAGCCAGGATATTCTGGTACGCGCACGTGCACGAAGGGATCACGACGGGACTGCGCGGCGGTCGGTTGCTCATGTTCGTGGCATCTCTCTATATACTCTAAACAATCCGTGCAACCCGCTCATTTCGTAACGTGACCTGTATTCAACAGGGATCAAGACGACCTAGAGGTCTTCCAGCGACAGCTTCCCAATGAGATTAAAGCCCACCACCAATTACGGGTAGAACGTACGAACCTATCCCACTCGCACGCCTTCCGGTTCGCCACCGCACCACTTCGCCTCGCTAATGCTTGTCGTCTTGTGCATTCCGCCGTTACCGGTCCCAAGCCGCGCGCCGCGAGCAAGATTGACGGGAGGAAGCTCGAGGTTGCGTGGGAGGCGCTCCAAACGTCTTGGGAGGAATTTGAAAGCTTGAGGAGTATATCTCGAGCCGGTATCGTGGGCGTTGAGGAGAAAATACGCTTTGTTGATGGTTGGCAGGTACGTCCCCTGTTGTTGTTGTTTCCCCGGATGTCTGCCTTCTTATTGGTCAATCAATTAATCGATTGCATTGGTCCCAACCCAATATTCGGGCTTAGATTTTTCTCTTCGACTGTCACAATGTCATTCACCAGAAGATTGATGAAAGGATTCAGGTGCTCGATACCGGCACCTCGTCGATTATCGAGGCCGACTCTGATGAATCCGCTCTCAAACTCAAAGCATCGCTCAGGAGGGAACTTGTCAAGTACCGCGATATCGCCGCCTCCCATTGCGAGAATATGCTCGACGCGACTGTCAAGATCATCAAGAGTCATACTGGGGAGCCATTCTTTGCATACGACGCCTCGCTTGTTCGGGACGGCGTGTTTTACGCCGGATACATGCTGGCCAAGGCCAATGATCGCGAGGAGGATATGGAGGCCTGCCTGAAGGCCCTCGGGGAAATGCGGTGGGCGTTTTGCAAGCGCGCGACGCGGATCCAGACCGTGCGCGGAGTGTACGCCGGGGTGAGGCAGGCGAAAGAGGTTCGTTTGCGCAGGGAGGAGGAAAGGAGACAGAATGCCCGGCGGGCAACCTTTCCGTCGCAGCAACCACCATTGCAACCATATAACACTGGTACCGGGTTCAGTCCTCAGCAGGCTTATGCGCCTAATCAAGCCCGACCACAACCCTCTGGTCAGGTCAATATCCACCGGTATCTTATGAGTAGCACCGAGTCATATCCACAGCTGGCTACCCCTGTTCACACCGACCCTGTCCTCCCGCTGAATATGGACCTACAAGATACTTCTCCTGGTTCCCAGCCGTCTGTAGTCTCCTCGAAGGACGAGTCCAACGCCAGCACTTGGGTCGCTCTACCGGCAACGCATAGTCCAAGCTCCGCCAGTGAGCATTCGGAACCAGCAGAGCTACCAACTCAATCGTATTATGGCACACTTCCTCCATTTCCGACTACGCAGCCCGCGCTGCGGAAGGCCCAACCAATACCATATCCACCCACGCTGACATCACAACACACTCCGAATCCATACCACCACCAGCGTGGCACGTCGGGCCAATCCTTGGCTCACTCCGAAACGCGCTATCCGACCCAGCAACCCTCAAAACTCCCACCTAGGTACTCACCTCAGCAACTGTATTCTCTTCAGCAACAGTTATATCCTACAGGAGTCGCACCTGGGCCTATACTCCCTTCGTCACTTGGCACCACTATTGTGCCTCCATCGATACAGAGCATGGATACTCAGAACTCGTTTGCCGGGCCTTCGTCTACGCAAGGCCACATGCAACCTTCTCCCGGAGATAGCGTCCATGCGGATATGTACGGAGGCATACCCGGTCCTGTCCCGTCGGCCCGCTTACTGACAAAATTCGACATGGACGTCGCGGAATGGATGTCAACACAACCACATCCCCAGTACCAGACTCAGCTCCCAATGCAAACGCACTATACCTCGCAACCTATTGTCCCCTCCCAACGTTCCCAGGCCCAGAGAGGGCACGGAATGTATCCACCAAATTCTCATCAAAACTCTCAACTACACGGAACACAGGTGCACCCTCAGTATTCACACGCTCAAAAGGATTACTTCTATTCCGGACAGTGATGTGTACTTGTTATCTTAATTCAATTTCTTCTCAGGGTTTCTTCGGACTCATATAATATGCCGGCGTCTGTACTTATTTTCCTCTCTGTTATATTCGACATACTTCATGTGGCCCATTTTTCATTCGTCTGTCTCGCTCGCCTTTCCCTATCCCTTTCACGATCTGTTCTCGAAACCATCTCGCATTTCCTTCACTTACCGGGCTCTGAAACGTCACTTCCTTATTGGAGTCAACTTTCAGCTCTTGATGTGTCTCATGACGTCCGTGATATGCTCCGTGCTAAATTGTATTCCTAGTTCTCTTCCATGGCTATTTGTGGAATACTATCGTTGGTTCTCCTTTTGGTGTATCACAAGACGTATCGTTCTTCCGCCGTCAATAACAACTCGGGCTTACCGGGTGAGTACAGCAGTGATATGATCAAAGGGATGCTATGGATATCATGTGACTCCAATCTTTGACAGACTTCCTTGAAGACGCTCTTTGAGTGTAACCAGTGTTATTCGATGCACTTACTCACCTACCCAGCGGCGAATAAGACAAGAACCGGGTGTTCTACGGGGCAAAAGGAAAAGGTAGAACTACTGGATATATGGGGGGCGGTGCCTGGTGCCTTTAGTGTGTAAGTGTCATCAGCTCTCTTCACAAAGTTCCGCGCAGCTCGCCCGGATACTAGAAAATTTGATATGCCACTCTGTCGCGGAGTCCCGCCGCTGAATGGACCTTCCAACTAAAGACATTCCAGCTCAAGCAACAGCCATATACGCAAGTACGGGTGCGCCAATGAAGTCTGTCCCCGGAGCAGACAGAGAGCCGCTGGAGGGGCCACGATTCCCGCAAACCTTTAACAAAAAATGTGACATTTGTGTACTTTAGCAATTATTGTAAGGTACCAAATGGCGCCATTGGGCTGGTACATTTCGCTAAGGTGGACAGAACAGGTGAAGGCGTTCCTGGCGGCTGTCATTGGCCCATTGAAGCTTACTGCCACTCCTCGACTCCTCGACTCCTCGCAGAACCGGAACAGGTCTGCAAACCCCGAGACCTGTCTGCAAGTACCAGTGTGTGCTCGCCTCTGGGAAATGGCAGCAGCATCCCCGGTTGGCCTGGGCGGTGGTGTTCCTCAAGGCTGGTCAGCTGGCAGTTAGACGGTGGGTGGCTTGTCCATGGTGAGAGGTCCCGCTTCCACTCGTCTCCACTTAATACATGCCCGCCTGTGGGAGCGCGGAGGGAGCGCTGCACCTCGCCTTGTGGAAGATGGGCCTTATTAAGTGAGGCGTGGGTGGGTGGTGGACGTGAGGGGAACCATACGCCTTCTTTGGGTAACGTAAACAGGGAGCCGTGGTAGGGGCCCATCGTACACAGGAGCCCGAATATATGAGGGACTCGGAGATGTGCATCAAACCAATGGATCTCAGTGTGAACGAGGTTCCTGGTCTTATCGGATTGGGTAACGCGTGTTCGAGCGCTTAGAGCAAGTCCCACCCCCACCTAGGTGAGGGCCACATTCGGGGCTGTCCCCGAAGTGTGGAGGTGGTGGTGGACCCACCATGGGACCTTAATAATCGTCTCTTAGCAAAAGAAAGGTATGTTCCCATGTCAAAGATTGTAAGGAAAATGCCGTTTTAGGGTGAGGGGAGACGGGAGGGGGGACTCGGCTAGTGATGGCCCACTTTGATCCTGGCCATGTTGTCCTTACACTTATCCTTCGCAGACAGTTGGGAATTCCAGAAGCCGTTCTTTGGAGAGAGTTTGACTGAGTACGGGCTTCGTGCAGATCTACTCACCAGGTGGGAGGAGAAATTATGAGCACCCCGGGCGTAAAGCGTCTGTCGCCTCTCTTTAGGTATACACTTCGAAAATCGCTACCTTAGGTACCTCCCGGTACCATCACTGTCCCACAAGAGGTGGACACCCGCTCTTCCACTACTCTGAGCGAAATGCTTCGATTCACGACGACCCCCTTCTTGAAGATATATCTTTGGAGGCTGGCAAGGTACTTACCTGCACTTAGTGATCAGATCCGGTGCGGTCGGATGCCTCCTGAGTGAAGACGTCTTACTCACGAGACTTTCGCAGAATGTTCAATATATCCCATCTGAACACACGGAAGCCTGTAGTTTTACCGTAAAACATGCTTGATGCTGCCATCCAGCTGCTCATTCCTGCCGATGAACAGCACAGTTAAATTCTTAATAAAGTGAGGCCAATTTTTAGTAAATCCTTTCTTGCCTTACTCCTCCATCCAGCCGTTGCACTACATACCGACTAAACCGACCAACACTCTGGAAGACCGAGTAGTGCACACAGACCGCTGTTCTGGGGGAGAATTCTCGCCCCTCGATGCTCCTCCGGAGGTGTACCCTCTTGGTATGGCTAGAGACACCATCGATTTGTTCTTGATCGTCGCACAGGTATGCAATTCCCCTCAGGTTCCAATTTTGTGCCGCTTGACAGGCGCTTAGTTCTTGATAGAAGTGCAAGAATGGACCAATCAGTGAATCCAACCATTCCATGGTCAATACCGGCCAGCTCTTATTTCCACAAAATGCTGCCAGGGCAACAACTCTTGCGAATCACAACTCGCGTGATTCAAAACAGACCACCCCGCCTTGCGCTGTGGCCGACCTCTTCGTCATAGAGCAGTGGTACCACCCCTTTAGGTCGGAATTTGACAAATCCCGCAATAACCTCAACACCATTATTACAACTGCAGCGGGCATACACACTGTGACCGCCTACGCGACTCTCTAACCCGTATTTTCGCTAGCGAAGTGCTACGATGTGATGAACTCACGATTGTGCTCAGTAAAGGATTTCTTCCTGCAGGGTGGTCTATAGATCGGTCTTGGATTATAGCACCGACGGCGATCTACGTGTCACTATTGGAGCAAATAGCCCTATCCACTTCTTAAGAACGAGGTCGCGCAGTTTGGCACGATACCAGCTTTTGAGGTGGTCAATTACTAAAACCCAAACCGTACCAACTATGACGAGAACACCAATATTCCGACGCACCCCCATGTTTGAGTCACTATAGTCCATGGCATAGCAGTGCGAATAGCACACGGAGGTTGTACCACCTCGCCTCAAACAATCAGCGTAGCCATACATGGCCATTCGAGTATGCGCGAGTGCACGAGTACGGTAGACGGATTGGTGTCGATGTAGTCCATCATACCTTTCAATAGAGCGTGCCGGGGCGTGCACTCCCTACCTTCTTGCTGCGGTTTTCACCCCTCCCCTGTTCCTCCGGGCAATTAGAGCGGTAATGCCCCCTTTTGCCGCATCTAAAGCAGGTTACCTCTTCTCTCCGTTTTCTCCTTTCCATATGGAATGCGAGTGAACCCTTCTCCGGGTGATTCTCCTGGTGTCTCCCCGCAGCTTGGCGCCGCTCCTCCCCAATAAGGCAGGTGATGACATGGCTAATGGTGCAGTCGGTTTCTTCCATATTATCTAGTTGGGCAACCAATGGCGCGTAAGACTTCGGGAGGGAGTTCGTCAGGATGACGATAACTTCCTCATCAGGTACGTCGCCTTTGAGGCCTTTAATCTGGTGCGCAACATCACGGACCGACGCAATCCATTTCGACATCGGCATCTTGGGGTCCTTCCGCATCTTGATAAGTTTACGGCGAAGTGCTATGCGAGTACCGAATCCTCTAGGTCTGTTGAGGCGCTGAAGTTTGTCCCAGATCTTCTTAGGATCGGCTTCGAGACGCACGGCACTCCACCGCGATGATGAGATGTGTAGGGCGATGTCCGCGCGAGCGGTCTCCTGCTTTTGGAGGAAGCCAGCCATCTCTGCTTCACTCGTGGGCTCTGTCTCCTTTCCACTAACGACACCCCATAACTCGTTGACGATGAGGTACTGCTCCATTAGGAAACTCCATGTTTCCCAGTTTGTGTCGTTCAGGGGCTCGATGTATGGCTCCGAGGAAAACCAGTCGCTCATCTTGAGGTACGTCTTCTGCGTCCTACCTGGACGACTTTCTTCAGAGCTTGTGACTTGCTGCTTTGCCTATCACTAGGGCTTCGTACCCGATCTGGGACTTCTGGTGCTGGTGCGCGCCCTGGACTGGGACTTCGGTTGCTGGTGCCCAGATGGGACTTCGGCGGTCTTGAGGTCTTGAGATGCGTCCGACTTGCGACTTCTGGTGCGTCGTACTGGCGCTTGCTACGAGCAGGAGCGGAGTAGAGTTCAGAACCTGCGCTCACAAGGGCTCGTAACCTGACGGAAAATAAAACTCTCTTTGCATCTTCTTATACGGTAGAATTATTTATGTAGTACCAATAGCCGAGCCACATATGAAACAAGTGCCAGAATGTATTTACGGAAACGGGTCTGCAACCCTGCATATGACCGATACCCGGTAACCATAGGAAAAACCTAAACCGTACCTACCATGACGAGAATACCAATATTCCGACACATAGCCCTTGTGGTGTGCGGTGGGCTACGCCCTCGAGCTGCTGGCAAGCGCTGAGAGCTCGCGCTTCACTTATCCAGCCACGAATAAGATAAGAGGCAAGTACTCTACAGGTCAAAAAGGAAGAGAACAACAGAAATCGCCGTTGTGGGGGGAAGGAGAACATGGCTCAGAAATCGTACGTGAATAGATGGGAAGGGGGACAGGAGCCTGACACTTACCCACTCCAACCATTTCATTTGCAGGTCGGAGGTCCCAGCTCCACTTACTGACAGCAGGTCAGCAGGTGGCATTACAATTCCTCTGTCTTGAATTAAATTTTCTACTTTACATGAAATATTATCCATCCTTTCCTGTCTCTATCGTCATTATACAAGCCGGATAAAGGGCTTCTCCAGAGCAGGCATCCTTGCCGCGGTGCGTTGACCCGCTACGCTGAGCGCGACCATAACCCAAACCCATCATGTGCCATCCAACAGGTTATGCTCGAGAGTAACGCGAATATGGCACTCGAGAGTGACATGGCGAAGCTGGTGAGGAAGTGTGTCGAGTACATGAGTCGCGCAAACGCCAACTGTCATGGCTGGTCCCGTGTACCGCTTACAACACATGGAGCCAAAAAAGTCATAGAAGATTACATGTATTTGCAGTAGGGACCTCATATACATTTGTGAAGCAGACCAATCTCAACATACAAGACGCAAAAAGACGTGTTTGGTTCGGCCAAACAAACCCCTGGAATAGTTCGCGTGAGGCCAAGCCATATTAGGTCAATGGCGGCCGCGAAAAATACTTTTATGGAATGTTAAAATAGTCCAATTTCGAGACTTGTTGTGTTTAATTCATATTTGTTGAAAACGAACATTCTCAGATGCTATGGTGCCATAGCAGGTACCAGACTGGACTCGCATTTCACATAGAAGGACATTATTTACTTGCCGATTTTAATTTAGCAGATTTCATACACCCGTTCCCGAAACCCTTGAGACTGGCCAAAAAAAAATTGACAAAATCTGGACTTTCGACCATGGGCTTACCAATGCCCCTCTGTCTGGTGTTTTTAGATAGATTATATTATGTAAATTATGGGAAAAATACAAGTTTGCGTGCGCGATGAGCGGAGGCTGAATTAAGAGGTTGCACACTTTTCGATGTCTACGTTTCCCACTCACTCGAGGTCAAAGAGCAGGCAACAGCACTTTGGGGTGGTCCTCAACTCTCTGAGCATGTTATAGACGTGCTAGGAGTCTCGCGAGCCTCCATTTATTGCTGAAAAAGAACTTTGAGCTTTATGGATGGGTACTGCCACCAAACAGTGGCCTCCAAGGACGTCCCTCCATTGTGACCTCTGACATGTTGGATGATGTTCGAGATCTACTCCATTCCCGCCCTGACTACTACATAGACGAGATTCAGCAGTGGTTTCTTATTGCCCATGGGATTGGCGTTTCGGCTACAACCGTGTATCGGAGCATCCTCGATGCTGGCTACACATACAAGCTCCTTCGACTGCGGGCACGCCTTCGGAACGAGACCGACGTTGTTTTCTGGGTTTACTTGCAGGGCTGGGGTTTTTTCTCTTCTTACCCACCAGCTTTGCAGAATTGAGAGTATTTGAACGACTTCTCTAATATAATTGTGTTAATACTGCGAAAGGTGGTGTGTGATGTGAGGCATCCAAACCTTCAGAGGACGTCCATGGGGTCACTTGGTAGTCATATCCTCTAGATCATCATCGTAAGAGTTATCGACCTGGAAAGAACGGCCGCTAGAGTACGAGCGTGGTTCATCATTGCTATCAGCGACTTAGACAGGATCCAGATCCTCAGTAGAGGTTGTTGGAGGGGACACGGTTAGCTTAGGAGGATGTTTGAGCTTGATACGAAGTCCTGGTGATGTTTTGGGAACAGCACTGAGCCCCCAGCACGAGGTTCGGGGCTTGCGGGATAGCGACTCACCCTCTGTAGTTTGTATTGGCGGCGTATCATTTTTTTCAGACATTTAAAAATTGTAAGTATAAGGTAAAGCGCGTTAGAAGGCGAGAAACGAGCGTGAAGAGGTCGAAGGAGAAAAGTGGTTTGTGGTCGAAATTTTTTTTGGCCAGTCTCAAGGGTTTCGGGAACGGGTGTATGCAGAATAAGACGTGTTGTTGTTGTTTTGGGAGTTGAAGACAGAGCCGCTTGCAAATGTTAGAAATCGGCCATGTTGTTTAATAGGTCGACATGCTGGATTGGCGTTTCTCCATAAAAGCAGCCACTTTGTCCCTCGACTCCTTGAATGCTGCCGCAGTATATGATTGCGTCGATTCGTCGACAACGAACGAAACCAGCTCTGGACACAAGTTGCTGTCTTTCTTAAAAGCCCCTGCAATGTCCGACACTATGCCGGGAGATGCAGATATCTCCATTCTTTTGAGACGGGACGTCGAGCGAAGGAGATGAACAATAGCGTCGACCCAAGGGATTTCAACAGCTCGGCCGGTGTTCACGTGCACACTACGAGGTGTGCATATTAGCCGCAATGACAACAATGGGGCTCCAATCAGCTTCAATTGCGTAAGCGGTTTGGGGGGCCGACGTGTCAATGATGAGCCCTTGAAGACAAGGCATTCTCACTTCCCCCAGACAGTAGACCCTGTTGACGTCCCAGCATTCAGGGTAGAGGATCGAAAGGTGTTGGACAGACGGGTGAGGTAGTGCTGGAGCGGTTCCACCACACGGAACAATGTGAATGGAACAGAGATTAGTTGAGTTCTGGATGAGTGTCCAGTACTTATGGATGTCCCCGGGCCAGTTAGTTAGATTGACCTCGAGGGTATGCAATCGCTGGAGGGACGAGTCAGGCCAGACTGGCGGCTTTGACGGTGTGTGGAGACGCAAAGTAGTGATTTTCTTCTCGGCTAGCATGAACTTTGTTGGGCTAGCGAAGACCTTCTCGAGTGGCATGAGTGGATATTGGTAGCGGGCGGTAAGACTGTTCAGCAGCGGCTGAGGACCGACGAGAAAATCATTCTCAACCTCATGGTTGATCACGAGCTCTTGGATTCTGCGTCGAAATGTTGGGATGGAGGCGATTTTCTGCACTTCCGAAGGGGATATTTTCCATGAGAAGCTCGTGAAGTCGACCTTCAAGGGAACGGGGTTCGATCGGGCGATGCGAGATTGAAGGAATGTACCCGCCCATGGCCGGACAGCCGTACGGTCGAACTGACCAAGAGGGTCGAGGTTGGTCCACAACGTCCGTTGGGACAACGCCAGGACATGCCAGATACGGCAGACAAGGAGGAGCGTCTCTGGGAGTTGTCGACAGTGGTGGACATAAAAGTCGAAGATTATTCCCATGATTTCGGAGGGCAGGGGTAAGGTCCTCCGCTGCACTAACTTCTCCAAATTGGCCTTCATGCGGCGGCCAGCGGCACGGGTTCCCTTTAGTCGCTCAGTCTTTGAGCTGAGCTCCTGACGATGAGATAGCTCCCATGGCGTCGGTGGCATCGTCTGACGGTAAGCGCTTCAGTACTGACACCCTGACGACTCATACAACCTACAATATTGAGCAACGACCCCCTGTACTCGAAGTTTAATCGATCCGCTAGTCCCAATTGATCCAAGGTCAGTTTCGCTGTGCGACCATTGTACGTACGATCCCTTCGCTAGAAACAGGGGAAAATGTAGTGAGTGAATGTCCCTAATGGAAAAGGAGCATCAAACACACCTCGGTAAAGTACATTTTGACAATTTCTGAATTTCTTGCAAATAAGTGGTGAGGTGTCCAGGCAGACGAACGAAATTGCCAGATGGGTGGGATCCAAGAGGCAGGGTTCGCTTGTACACTTCCTGTGCCACCTCCTGTACCCTTTCTCGTGTCACCTCGGTGCATGTGTGTAGCACGCGGTTTGTGCCCCGTCGCCTCCAACAATCAAGCAGAACATTAACAATCTGACGCAGCGAATACAGCCTATTCGGTATAACATAGCCGTTTGGGCATGGCAGACATACGGTCACCGACAACCCCTGTCCATTAACACACCCTCTCGTCAAACACCCTATCCATTTATCCAGAGGGCGATGGGCAAAACCTATTTTGCCCTTTAACCAGACCGACCACACTCCTCACCTGCACCTCACCGAACAAACACCCAAATAACAAACCCCAGTAGACGCAGAACAGGTAGCCGCGGAAAGGGGACACCTCCAGCCCAACCTCGACCTTAGGGGTGGGTCAAGAATACTCACTTACCCGCGCCCTGCCATCTCGATTGAAGTCGGTTGTTGCTGGCCTAGCCGCTAATCACTTGGAGAGATGTATTGGAAAAGGTAAATGGATCATACCCGGTCAGGGGTAAGATGAGATGAATTTCTTGCGTCTATATCCAGTCGTACAGTGGTACATGTAACTTAGGTATCTACCTCAGCACGGTAAATTGGATTACAAAATAAAATAAAACTGTCTAAGAGGTCAGCAGTATTCCTCTGTCTTGATTTTTTCTTTCTACTTTACATGGAATATCATCCGTCCTTTCCTGTCTCTATCGTCATTATACAAGCCGGATAAAGGGCTTCTCTAGAGCAGGCATCCTCGCCGCAATGCGTTGACCCGCAATGCTGAGCGCGACCATAACCCAAACCCATAATGTACCATCCAACAGGTTATGCTCGAGAGTAAACGCGAATATGGCACTCGTGAGCCACGGGCTGATTCCTCGAGAGACGTTGATCGAGAGGTGGACGATCCCATTCGACGCACCAAGAGCGTTTGGGTGGGGGGCAGACTGGCGCACGAGTAGCATGCTGCACCTACAGGAATGAACGTGAGACTTAAAAAAAATAAAAAATGTATAAAAAATAAAAAATGGCGCCTCACCCAAACGCAGCAGCGGCCGCCCTGGCCAGGAGAAGCGAGAGTACGATTCCCACCCAAAGCATCGCCTCGTTCCGCTCATTATCTTGGCCTTGTACGGGCGAGTCCAATCGTGCGGCCCAGTTCGTCAGTGGCAGTATGACGAAGGCAAAAGGCCAGAGTGCCATAGCCAATGCATACACCCGTCCGGGTGACCACCGCTTCAGCACCCAGGGAAGCGCGATGAGGGACACAAAGGTCCCGCCTATCCCCGCGCTGGCGAGTACATACCCAATGCGCTCGGGCTCAAATCCGAGCCCGCCCAGTGAGACAGGCGTGAAGGCGAAGAGGACGAGCAGGACGTCGTAAGCGGTGGCAATGTAGCAGAGGAAGAAGCCGGAGACGACTAATGCGCGGATCGCGGGTATTTGGAGGAGACCCATTGCTGTAGGTCGTGGTTGATCGGTGAAGCTTGAAAGCCTGACGGATGTCGAATGGCGGGGCGTTACCTTGATGTCAGGGTGTGTCTGATTTTGTTGGTTGAGTACCCCCTCCTCCCGGCGGTATGGGTGAGAAGAATTCTACTGACCTCTTCGAGGAAGAACATGCCAGAGGCAAGAGATACCAAGGTCAAAGCCGCACAGATGAAGGACGGTACTGCATAGTGGTGTGACTCCCAAAAGCTACCGGAGAAAATGGATGGCCACTTCTGAGGAGCATCGGCGAACACGCCACCAATAAGGGGTCTTCGTAGCACGACATCAGTTATCGAACCTATTCGAGCATGATCTGATACATACCCTATCATTGTCCCTACTGGGAATAATAAACCGTAAATTGGGAAGACTAAATCGAAAGACTGTCAATATTTGACTGACAAAACGGGCCAAGAACGTAGACATGCCTTGCGGGGCGTTGGTGTCGTCCGTCATTTCTCCCACTAGCGAGTGTACAGCACTAAAAAGAAAATCAATACAAAGAATTTAAAAAGCGGATCGTGATTTCTGGATCTTTCGTGTGGATGAGTGAAGAAGGTTCTACGCACGCAGAAGTTCCCGACGAAAGTCCGCCGAGGAATCTCGCAGTAAGAAGCATCCAATACCTAAAGTGATAAGTGGGCGAAAGCCGAATTTAGAGGGGGCGCACTTATTCCCCATTCCAAAGGTGACCATCGCAGCCGCCACTCCGATGACGCCATATAACAGCACCGGTTTTCGTCCGACCTGGTCTGAGAAAAGGTAAGTAAAAATGATAAGAATAACAAGAATAATTCAGAGAGGAAAGGTTTTGTCGTATGGCAAAGACATGCGACATTGAGAGCCAGAGGCCCCAGAACGTACCAGAGAGCCTCGCCCAGGGGTATATAGCCAGCGCGGCAGCGACAGAAAAGGTGCTCTCGATGAGGCTGGAGTACAACCCGACGCGCTCGGGCTCGTTGGGGCTGACGACGTGCATGTGGAGGAGCATGTCGTTTATGTATGGGAAGATTTGGGAGAAGCAGATCGGGTCGATGAGCCGGACGAGGCAGAGCGTGAGGAGTTGCCGCCATGGGATTGGCGTAATCGTCGTCCTCGTCTTGACAGCACTACCATCAACACCACCACCTTCGATTACGTGGTTGACTTCTTCTCCCGCGGACGCTGCCGCCAGTGGTACGTGGGACGAAGTCTTACGCGCCTCGATGGGACCATCTCGCTCGACATCACTGACACCGATACGGATATTGTGCACCTTGCCGAGCAGAGGGGTCTGCTCTGTCAAACGTTTGGACATCGAGGGGTACACCCAGAAAGCCAAGTCTGGTGGGGTGAGGTGGGAGATGGGGAGGGCATCTGAGCAGATGTGGACGTTTTAAGTACGAGTGGAGGAGAGGAGAGTATGGCTGTGCAGGTGTTTGACATAGCATGGGAGCGGCCGACGTGGTTGGCAGAGAAAAATCGATCTGACCCAGTCAGCAAACATCGACGTTGTTCGTCCGAGCGTCCGCGGGGAATCGAGGCTAAGATAAGAGATGAGATGAGCTACTTGATAAAAATACTATACACCTATAGAAACAATATTCAGACAGCTCGGCTCGGAGCGATAAGCAGCATTAGTGACAGACGGCTCAGTGACAGACAGATGACAACAAAAAACACAAAAAAGAGGAAGAAGAAAACGGCACAGCTCAGCGGGATGAAGCAATACAGAGCAAGCAAGAAGAACGCTACGGAGCAGTGAGCAGTCGGGTAGACGAGCAGCAGGACTATGGCGGGGTGCGATGATTATAGGACGTCCAAAGCAAAGCTGGGGGGGGAGCAAATACGCTAAGCTAAAAATGCAAGAGAATCCCAAAAGCAGTAGAAAAGCAGTGGTCAGTGAAACCAAGGCACGGGATATGAAGTGTGGGTAGTGGGTTCAAATGCAAATGCAAATCAGTGGATCGCCATACTGGCACCACCAACCGCACAAGCGAGTACGAGCCCAATGAGCGCACTGCGGACGATGATGATCCACTGGGCGCGGGTGACGAGTGGACTGAGGACTCTGGTCAGCGGAGAAAAGATCTTCCGCTCTGCAAGTCCCTGTGCCCCGCTCGCCGCCGCGCCCCTCCGCCGCCATCCAGCTTTCATCGATTGTGATTGGCCGGGTGTCTGCTGCTGCTGCCACGGCGGGAGGGTCATTCCCGCCGGCAGGGGCAACGCATCAAAGTCGAAGCGGTACGGCTCGATCTCGGCATCGGCACCGATCTCGGCACCGGGGAGGTGCTGTTGCCGCCGCCCGGAGGAGTAGTCCGCGGCAGCAGTGTCAGCAGCAGCGTCAGCAGCGGCGGCGTAGTACTCGCTCTTGACGGCGATTGTCGCGTCGGAGAGAGGCACAGCATCCGTCCCGTACATGTCCTCCTCGAGCGTCCGCGCAAGCTCCCCAGAGCCTTCGCGCCAGTGCTGTGTAATGTCGACGCTGACCCGCGGACGTTCGTGATCTTTCCTATTTGAATTTGAATTTGAATTTGAATTTGCATGGGACGGCGGGGCTGGGGCGGTGGGCCCGTGGACGTCCTGGAGCTTGTCGAGGGATGTGCCAGATTCCGAACCATCTTTAATACCCAGGACGAGCGACACGCTCAGTCCTCTGCTGAACATATCCTTTTCCGGGATGCTTGACACACTTCCTCTTCTTCCCAGACGCACCGATGGAGAGTGAGGGTGAGGACGGAGGTCGATCGGGGGGGAGATCTTCGGTTTTGCAAGCTCATAGGCATGCAGCTGGCGCACGTCGCCGAAGAGGAAGATGAGGATGCAGACGCCCTGGAGGCCGGCGAGGAGGGTAAGGAAGCCGAACCAGAGCACGGGGATGGACGCAAGGCGAGCGGCGCGAGACATATACGGGAGCTGGAGAAATTGAAGGCGGTCGCGGGGGGAGAGGACGGAGAAGATGATGGGGAGGCAACCACAGGCGATGATGATTATACCGAGGAGGACGGCGAATAAACCGCGATTACGACCTGCGTTACCGCAGAAGTCTGCGGTGAAGCTGTTCATTGTTAAGGGTCAGGGAGAGTGTGGAGATGCACGAGCGACAGACGCACCGACGGAGAGCGTCATTGAGGTAACCATCGATCTCATACTTGACAGCGGCAAAGGCATCAGGGTGTGGGTGTTGTCGGGGCCCCTTGTGGGGACGGAGGGGGTTGATGAGGTCCTTGACAGTCTTTTCGGTCAAGTTGAGCTCGTATGGGCGGGCGTAGGTAAAGAAGGTCTCTTTGGCGCGAGAGTAGGAAAGCGCGAGGGCAGGGGACGGAGCAGGAGCAGGAAAGTGGGTGGGTGTGGCCGAAGTGGAGGATGAAGCGGAGGATGAAGCGGAGGATTGCCATTTGAAATATGCTTTCTTATAATCTTCAAACCAGAGCCAGAAGTACCTAGTGAGTCAATACATCAGTAAACAAACGAAAAGACGAAGAAAAAGAAAAAGAAAAAAAAGACGGGGTTGTTTTTCATCAAGGCTCACAGGTTCTCAATCGAGTACTCCTTGTAGAGCAGATATTCCTCAAATTCCTTACGACCAAGAGGAGGAAGGTGCTTCGCATTGAGAACATCCTCGAGGGAGACTTGAAAGCATGGAGTGAGGCGAAAGGAGCGAACAGCACCGATGGTGGGAGTTGGAGGGCGGAAAAGACGGCGGGGAATGTGACCGAGAGCGTTGAAGGAGTAGTGAGAAAGTTCCGATGAAGCGATAGAGGACATGTCGATGACGATGGTTGGGCTGGGTTAGATGGATGCGCGTGCGCGTGCGCGAGTGGAAGTGGATGGAAGCGACGGGGCGGAGGTAGCGTAGGGTGCGGTAGGCGGCAGGTGCGGTAGGTGCAAGCGGGAGGGCGGAGGGAAGGGGAAGAGGCAAGACAAGCTAAGGGAGGCAAAGAAGTACTTCAAGACGCATGGCAGGCACGCAGGTACGATGCAGGTACGATGCAGGTACGGGAAGCGGCGCGAGCGAGCTTACACCCTGTCGATCCACCCACGAACCGGCATCGCCCGGAAGCACACCGAGCCGGCCGAATAGCCAATCAGCAGGTGACATAGCCGTCGCTTGCCTGCGTTTGCATTGTGTGCCACCTGCGCACCATGCGCCACCCACACCCACGACCCCCACGACCCCATGGACAGGAGTGAGAATGAGCCACCCAGCCTCTTCCTTATGAAACATGAAACATGAAACATGAATGTTATCCATGCCCAAGATTTCCACGCCCTGCCTGTAATCAAATGTCAAATGGAATGAAATGTCATCGACAATTCAAGTGACCGGTCTAACCGCCGTACCGCGCCGATATCTCGAGATTCCCAGATTCCCAATATTGAATTCCTCTCTAACCGGGCCCCGGGCCGAATACGCCCAATCCAATGTCAGCCTCATCACGGGGAGCTCCTACGATGGCTCACTCTTCGGATTACCATCAAGTACAAGTAGGATACTCGTACCGGTACGCCCATGGATTAGCCACCCTGACGAAGAAGGACGCCAATCCATCCGACATTTTTCAGTTCGACGTCCAACCCGACAGAAATATATGTACGTCTCCCCTCCAAGTGCGTGGTTACGAGCCCAACCAGTTTGGACTCTCTCGGCGTCCTCTCTTTCTCTGCGATGGTTGTCGACATGTGATATCTCAAGGTGAATTCTGCTGCTGGGCCGCAAATCGCCGTCGTCTTCCTGAGACGTCTTCGTAAATTCCAAACTTGTTAAATGACTCGGACTGGGCCAGGGTTCGAACCCGGGGCTTCCCCGATTCACGCAGGGTGCTCTAACCGCTGAGCTACAGCAGTAAGTGACGGTGGTTTCTATATTGCAACAAAAATCGCATGGGACAGTGCTTTGCGCATACAAATGAACCGACAGTATCCATGAACTGCGACTTTCAAAGGCTCTTGTCGGCACCTCCTGTAACTCAAATAGCTCGGCGACTCGGCAGTGAAAAGGAGGTTTCAGGACACCAAACTCAACTCCAACTTGTTCTCCTCCACGTCTCCACGACTTGCTACGACTCACGACCGTCAATCCCATTCTAATATTCTCGCTGCTCCACTCGTCCTCTTCGCACGACTCGATTCATATCAACGACAATATGTTTACGATCCGCGTTGCATGCACACTTTTTGCTTCGATATCCATCGTCCTCGCAGGTATCGACGCGCCCCCGACACTGACCAGCCCTGGCCGGGGTCTGCTCTCCGACGAACCACTCACACGCCTCAAGAGGCAAAATAATGCCCCTTGCCGCCCAGGTCAATACTATACCACGCGATGCAGGGCCTGCACAGCTGGGTACTTCTGCCCAGACGGCCAGAATCGCAACCCCTGTGGTGCTGGTGCATATTCCGGACCTGGTGCGACTCAGTGCACTCTCTGTCCAAAAGGGACATTCTCCAATAGTACGTCTCATCTCTCCTCTTCTACGCTTTTGCCAACTCTGCAACAGAGCAGACCACGAAGTACGTTACCGGTTGCGAGACCGTTGCGCCCGGTCATCGTGCGAACAACTCCATAGGCGCTACTTCTCAGATCGCCTGTGGCAAAGGTTCATATTCGACGGGAGCCACAGACACCTGCACAACCTGCCCTGCCGGTTCCAAATGCACCTCCTCTCGGACCGAAGGCCCCACTGAATGCGAACCTGGAACATATTCGAATGCCGGTAATGGCAGCTCATGTACCAATTGTCCGAAGGGAACGTTCAATTCCGTATGTGATCCTTTCCTCCCCTGACCAAACTGTCTGAAAAGTGTATCCCATAGATCAATGGTGCTACTAGTTGCTGCTCTTGCTGCTCGGGCTTCTACTCTGACACCACTGGAGCGACCTCTTGTTCGGCTTGTCCCAGTGGCCAAGGTTCACCACCGGGTTCCAAGGTTGCATCAAAGTGTTCCGCCAGTAACACCAACGGCGTGCAATCTTGCAACCAATCTGCGGGTGGGACCTGCCGTGAGTTCAATGTCTTCTCTGGCGTTGCTTCCCTCGTCTGATATTGACCCAGCCGCAACTGCCAATACGGTTGCTGCATCCGGTCGCACTCGCCGTGTTCGTCGTGATGTGGACTGCGAATTCCCGTATACAAAATGTGCAATCCCTGGTTTGGAGAATTCCTACGAGTGCGTCGACGTCCAGTCCAACGTCGAGAGCTGCGGTGGGTGCGCGGGAGCTGGTGGAATGGATTGTACTTCTATCAAGAACGCTTTAGCCGCTGACTGCACACTTGGGTCCTGTGTTATTCGTATGTCTCCATGCGTATTTACCCTGGGGGATCGCACACTCATGTCCTCGCTTTAGGTTCTTGCTCTCACGGTTTCGACATCTCAACAGACCGCAAGTCGTGTGTACGAAACAGCTATCGCCGCTTTACCGACGAATAAACCGTCCGCTCTTTGCTTTTCCCCGATATGGACTCGAATCTATTTATTTCATAACTACCAAACTTCATGTGATGGTACCGTTGCGGTTTATATGATAACACATTGCTCGTAATCTCGGTTTTCTAGTGTCCTCTCTTCGTTGTGTGTCCATCAGAGCTGGCACCATCACCGCGTATAAACTGGCCCGGCCCAGACGGCAAGTGCACCTGGTCTGTCGAACAGAAAACCTGACACTGTTTCCGTGTGCAACAACTGCGGCTCGGCTCCATCTGGGATAGACGGCACTCGAAGGTGATTATCCTCGTGTGACCACCCAAACCGCAAGACGAACATCAGGCGACCACGAAATGCTCGACCATGCTCCTCGTTCTCATTACATAGTTTGCAGATGTCCTGTTCGCGGGTCCTCGATGTCAAAGGATCGCTCTGACGAACCGTCAGCTTCTAAGCCATGTACAAATATTCACCCGCATCGCATCGATTCCGTGATCTTCGACTTGAAGCCGGCTCTCCTCAGTCCAAAGATCTATCGTTAGCCCACGCCATCTGTATTCTTGCTCGCTATGTCTTCATTCGTTTGGGCCAATCAGGGCAATTGAATTCGTCGCATCTTGGCCACCTTCACCTTCATTCCTAAGTACACCTCCGATCTCGTTTGGTGCTATGTCTACTTTGAAGATCTTGCATTTCAACGATGTGTATCGTGTTACGAAGCAAAAAGTCCCTGGTGGGACGATTGATGTTACGCAGTTTGCGGCGATGCTCGAGAAGGAGCGTTCCCGGTGGGCGGATCTTCCCAATGGAAAGAAGGAAGGCTTGCTCCTATTCTCTGGAGACGTGTTTAGTCCTTCCGTTGAAAGCAGCGTGACGCGGGGGAGTCATATGGTACGCTCTGAACTGTGTTTGCACTTGCATGAGGTCTTGTCTTTTGAAGAATTGATGGATTATTATAACAGGTACCAGTTATGAATGCATTGTCTCCAGACGTGGCGGTTACCGGGAACCATGCAAGTATTCCTTTCCTTTTGGAATGTCCTTCGTCGCTGCTCGTGTACGAACCCCCGCTACGCAGGATTTCGACTTTGGGTACCCTCACCTGACAAAACTTATCAAAGACTCGAGCTACGTACGTCTATTTGATCCCCGTCCTCGCGCTTACTGTATGTGACGGGGGCCTGATGATCTTCCTTCATAAGCCTTGGCTATTGAGCAACATCATCGACACTAATACCAATCAAGTCCCAGAATACCTCAAGCCGTTTGAGGTGTTTGAACGGGCCGGAGTAAGAATTGGTGTGATCGGTCTGGTGGAGAAGTACGGGTCCCCCCATCCAACTGCAGAAACGGGTCGACCTCTTTTCTTTTCTTTTTTAAACTGACCAAAAAACTACAGAGAATGGATCACGACTGTTTCTTCTTGGCCTGCGAATTTCGAGTACCGGAGCATGAAAGACGTAGCGCTTGAACTATCGAGACTGTTGCGAGACCCAGACGGGGAGTACAAATGCGACCTCATTATTGCTCTCACTCATGCACGGTGCGCCCAAACCAGTTTTGTGTGGGAACTGCCTTCTCCCGATGGTTTACTGACACCCCCTTAGCGTGCCAAATGTCCGTGCCTTGTTTGTTTGAGCCCAAAAAAGGACCCAACTCTGATTCTCTACAGGATATACAACTTGCAAAGGAACTCATCGCTCGGCCGTCACCTGATCCTACGCAACATGGTGTTGACCTTTTGCTTGGTGGCCACGACCACCTGTACTTCGTCTCGAAGGGCGTGGCTGCATGGGACGGTTACGTGATAGGCTCCGAATTTCTCGGAGCAGAGCAAGACGATGGCGTGTACGTGATTAAGAGCGGGTCAGACTTTCGCGATCTGAGTGATATGGAGCTGGTACTGGAGGACATGCCCGAGGGAAGTGTGCGAAGAAAGACCATTAAAGAGA
>Ga0307515_10005382_pt1 | contig 25949 bp, 22 predicted proteins | sample 17_EM_MG_FD_194513 | JGI IMG/M metagenome (GOLD analysis project Ga0307515, IMG submission 194513) | Populus trichocarpa ectomycorrhiza microbial communities from riparian zone in the Pacific Northwest, United States - 17_EM | ecosystem: Host-associated > Plants > Roots > Unclassified | place... | reverse complement strand
TTACTAAATTATACCGCCACCATCTCGCCGCTTTCTCCGCGTCTTCCAACGTCTCCGCCTTTCCGTAACACGATTCCTTTCACACCACCCGTATCTTCCTCCTATTATTCCTAGGTACCACCGTCCCAGCTTGCGCCGTGACAATTTTGGCCATATTCAAGGAAAAGCGCATGTCAGACTGTTCTAGCTGTACCCGACCTCCTTGCCTTGCCATAGTTGCAGACATGTTCAAAACCTACAAGAAATCAGTTGCTGCATCTACATATCAGATTCCGCTATTACCTGTACCATATAGGCTGCTGTAGCATCCTCTAAGGTGAATAAAGCCTGTTTCGTCCACTCTTGGGGATATTTATCACAAAATTTGACCGCATAAAATCCCAGAGCTGACAACATCATGATGTTTGGTTTGGTGGACTGGGTGAGCAAATGCGTTGGTTTACAATTGAGGTTTCCCATTATGGGCGGCTATTATTGGTAACGCAGCTCTCTACATGAACCAGGTGTGTGTGATATTGTTAGTTGATGGTCATCTACCTCGATACAACAATGGTCACAACTGATTGGGTGCTCCTTCACATTCTTACTGCTTTCAGTCTGACGGACAATTTGAAACAGTGCATCCTGGTTCACACTTTCGGTTGCTGCATTTGCAGCATCTCGGTGGACTAAGTGGTGTCTGCTTTGTGATTGGGGCTCAGCGAGTGGCGGATTGGATGAAGTGCCTGTTGTTGTGCATGATTCCAATTCACTCGCAGCTTGCTGCGGTGTCCGTGGAGCCATGATTCGCTGGTGTGGAAGTGAAGAGATGATCATAATGAAAAGAAGTGGGAAGTCCTGAGGAATATATTGGTAGCTTCAAGTCGAAATAGAATGCGTAACAGTCAACTTGCACGTTCTACACAAGATGAATCCTGCTGCGCATAGCTACAGGTTGCAGGGGTTTCCAAGCATCTGGTGAGTTGCACCAAGTCGGTGCGATGTTGTGTCTTTATTTACAAAGATAACCCGAGGTCAACGATGGCCGAAATCTTGTGTTCGTGAGATACAACTGGAACATTCTTTGATAGTCAGGATGTCTGCTGATGTTTGTTTGAACTTTTCGCCAGGATCTTACATGGAACAGATGCTAAATATCTTGGAATGCTGTATGGTTAGCATTGCTATTCTGAGCGCAGTGATGCTCAAAATTCAGATTTTGCTTTGTTCAAGTCGATCAAGTGTACCAACCTCAACATACATGACGCAGGTTGCCTCCATGGGGTCCATATCTTGCAACATCGAAATTCTTGCCCAGCAACAGAGTCATCACAAAATACAATCGTCAATGCTCTGAAAAAGAACCTTTCACCACTACCAGCAGGCAATTATGGGGAATCAACCAAGTGCTCCACACGATGATGTTATCAAGCGAATGCAGACATGAGCGGCGTGGAGGCTGAAGGGGTCCGAGCGCTTGAAGCATTGCGCAGCTTGTGATCTAAAAAGTAGCTTACGGCAGGGAAACGATGTGAAACACACATTTTGAGCAATGAAGAGCAGGTGAACTGGATTGAGGAATAAGTGGATGGAGAGACCGATATGGCAAGAAAGCGAGTTGAAGACGCAGTGACAGCAATTAAGCAGGAGCAGAAAGATATGAGAAATGCTGAAAAGGCGGGATTGGCAGCCACAAAGCCTGAAAGATCATTTGAGGCGATAGTCTGAGCGATCGTGCAAGTTCCGATGATGGGGAGCATGGGGAAGATGACACTCAGGATAAAGAAGATGCTGAGCGGGGCAAACTGAGCTAAAAAGACGAACCCGGCGGGGTGATGGGCACAACCTCCAACCCAGTAAAGCATCGCAGGGAGTGTTTTCGTCAGAAGCGGATGAAGCTTGACAAATTGACGCGACCGGGCCGGGGAGATGCGGCCGAACACTTCAGTAAGAGAGATCAGAAATACAGGATGACCGAATTGAATGTTCCAACTGTCGTCCAACCTCAAACGGAAGATGATGCAGCCTCATCTGCACCGATGACATTTGGTGACCCTGCGGAGACTTTTGAATGTGTCCTGGGAAAATTGCCAATTCCGCTAGTGACTTCTCGACCAGGGAGTAGTCATATCGGGCTGGTTCTGGGAAATCCCAGACACACAAACACATTCCGTCTCTCCTGCCCGAAACAGCGCCCGATTGGTCAATGATTGAGAAATCAAAGCCTGTTGAACTCGTAAGCTTCTACCCCTGCATATAGCATTCCAAGCTAATTACCATATAGAAATTGGATTCGGACTAAGTCATGCTGATGGCTCCTGTTCTGCCGGAGGGATGAATAGGCAAATTGGTATCTTTGAATATGTATCTCTGCGAAAAGCAATACTTGTACCTATTTCGCAATGTGTCAGCTTTTACTCGATATCAGTGACCAAATTGTGAGTCATGAAAATTTGTCTGCACATGTGCAAGGGTCAGATGGGCCACGGCAATTTTCCAGACTCCAAATCGCATTGACTGACGACCAATGAATTTGATATTGTCCTGGCTGTTACTGTCAAGTCAGAAAAGTAAGTGTAAATTAGAGACGACACAACAGAATTTGAGTCAGTGATGTCATACGAGTCACAGATTACGCGGTCAAAGTGCAAAGCGCACTGGAATCAATGACGACCATCATACTGCATTTGTTCTTTCATCCAACTGCATAACTCTCCGGATAGACATGGTGCACCTGGCTGAGAATATGAGAATTGCTTATGGTTTGTCACGGACATTGTGGAGAATGAGCTGCATGAGGAAAGGTGAGGAAGTCAGGCTAAATATATCAACAACTAGTGTACAAATCTACATGGGGCTAATTGCTGGTCGAAGGCATTGTAACGTGATACGCCGACATCATTCATTACTCGGATAAGGTGTTTAGTGGTGGATCAGAAATTGAGAGCATTGGAAGCTTTTGGATCCAAATTTTTATACATAGAAACAATTCATTGGCTGCCAACAACAACTGTATGCAGTTTTACATACGATTGTTGAGCATCCAATAACTGTTACGATGTCAGTAATGTGAGGGTCACCGGAGCATCAACTATTTTTGGTCTTACATTTTCGGCAAACATATTGCTGCATTGTCACATCAATCCAAACTGATTGTATTAGCCACTTTTATAGGTAATAACGAAAGTGACACGCTCATTACTGCATCCTGGAAATGAGTGTTAATTATGCGTCAATGATTTTTGGTCTTGTGAGTCTGATAATCAAACAAAGACTTGGTCGCTGTGACACATAACCAAAGTATTGGCCAACTCTAAGGCCAAAAATGCTGGTGATGACATCGCTAGTGCCTCCTAAAAATGAGCATCAACGCAGCTTCAATGATTGTTGTTCTTGCATCCGGGATAACCAGACCACTGTGTAACGACATCAAGCTATAATCGAAGTGTTGGCTGCCTTTATGGGTAAAAATGGAACTGACAATATCGCTACCACCTCCTAGAAATGAGCGTCAATGGAGCGTGAACGATTTTTGGTCTTGCATCTTGCATAATAAGAGGGCAATGGAACCCGGTCAATCTATAATTGGAGTAAGGGCCGCCTTTATGTGCAATGATGCTACGGACGACGTCACTACCACTTCCTAGGAGTGAGCGTCAACATAGTCTGAATGATCTTAGGTCTTGCATCATGGTCACTCAAAGCACTGTGCGTTGGCATTAACGCATAATCAATGTATCAGCCGCCTCTATGGGCAACAATGCTAGTGACGATGTCGCAACCATCACCTAAAATTGAGTGTGAACGATTTTTGGTCTTGCATCGTGGAAAATCTAAGGGCCATGGAAAAGCGTTAACCGAGAATCAACTTATCGGCCGCCCATATGGGCAAAAATGCTTGTGACGATATTGCTTCCGCCTTCTATAATTGAGCTCCCACAGAGCGTCATCAATTTTTGTGGGGGCTCAATCAACTACACAGCAATGGACCGCATTGGATTGTTGCTAAATTGAGTTTTATGCAGTCATTCTTTTCAATATGTCTTTGTATACAAATTCACAAATATGCATGCAATGTCTCACAGATCTGACTCTTTTTGCTTGTAGCTCTAGAGTAAATATTTTAGAACCTGCATTCTACATTACTATAACGTAACTTTTGGCAGTGTCTCGAGTCGGATTACCCAGCTATTAAATTTCTATTGCGATGTTGGATTCAAAATCTTGAAACACCTCATTGCTTGAGGTTAGGATCACTTCCAAAAATGAACACATCCGTATCTGTGAGGTGAGCAAGCTTATTTTTCAAATCATCTTTGATGCTTGGTTGGCTTCAATAAATGTAGGCTTGAAACGTCCAATTGCTTGGAATAAGTCTAGACATGCTTCTTCGTGGCAATTTTATTTGCACAGCGGAAGTGAGGAGACCGGCAACCCTGGAATCATACGTATCATTTGTCATCAACTTCTTTGCCATCCATCAGAACATGGGACCAGCTCAATGGGGAAACACTTTCTGGATAAAGCACAGATCGCAAAGTTAAACAAATTCAAAGAGTCGGATGTTGCCGAATTGACTAGTTCAATGGTCAATGAAACAGCTTTGGCCATGCTGAGGTGACAAGGAAGTTGAGGAATTACAATAGTAAGCTCACAAAGGAAATTCATATTGGACTTACTGGTTTGATCCATATTGACTGAATTGACAGACAAAACGCTCCAACCTGGCAGCAAAGAACTATGAAACTTCTGAATCTCACCAAGACACATGGAATTGCTACCTCATGTTAGGATATGTTTCAGCTCATATAGCATGGAATGCTATATCAAATCTCAAGCTACGACGGTCTTATCAAGTATTATGAAGTGACGTGGTGCTGCCGTCCGCAACCACCATTAGCAACAATTGCGAGAGACATCACTGACCATGGATGCAATTATGAGGAGACTGCCATTGCGAACTAAAGCTAGTTTAGCATTGGATGGGTTGACATCAACGAACAAACTAGCCATAACGTTGGTCATACCTTACTATCTGGATAGGCATTGGGTATTGTGAAAAGTACAACTCGCCTTCAATGAGGTTGCTCACCTATTCTTTTCCTGTGTTGAAATCTAATTCAGGCTGAAAGGGCAAGGGCCTACATATTGAACCAAGGCTAGCCCTATATTTGAAGGACATTCTTGATCATTTTCAGCTTACTGATGGCCTTATGCTTGGAATTAGCACTGATAATGCTTCCTCAAATTACTCGATGACTCGTGAGTTGCAATCAACCCTTGAGGCCTCCGGTATCAGGGGGCCTGCACTGAGGCACCGCACACTGTGCATGGCGCACGTAATTCAGCTGGCTTTTGGTGCATTCATGAGCAACCAAGGTGTGAAAGGCCCCACGAAGTTTTGGGAAGCCCATGAGTGTCATCACTAATTTGCAGAGAATGATAGCATAGACATTGGGAAGAGTCAAAGACTTCAAAAAGAGGGCAATGCTAGAATCATCAAGGTGTCGGCCATCAGACCAGGTTGAGCAAAGATAATTGAGACAGTACATATTTGAAGATATGTTGAAATTCCAGAAACTGACCTTCATAAAGCAAAGAATGCTTGCTGTATTGATTAGGCTGACACCTGGTCGTCAAAACGAGTTCATTCACTGTCATACAGCCTAAGTCCGCGTCATGGTACTAGCTATTATGGATGTGATGACAGGTTCCAATTTGACACCAGAGTTGCTTGAGCCAGCCTACTGATTATGAGAATTCACCCGCTGGTGGCTCCAGAATCCAAAATACGGTGAATACCGGCCATGCTTCAACACACAGGATGAATAGACCATAGTCAAGTACGTCGTGGAAGTTGTGAGGCCATTACGATACTGCACCCTGTGGATGTCAAAAGGCCTACGATCACATTGCTTCACGTGATCACAGTCTACAATGACATGTTCGATCAGCTGGATGTCGTTATGCCAGCTTTAGCGAAGAAGTTGACTCCATCAAAGGAAGACTTGTACTTTGCTGCGAAGTTAGTGAGACAGCAGCTGTCCAAACATTATGCTGAAGTTACTCATCCGACAGGTATGCTTCTCATTTTGTCACCTAGCCTCCATTGTTTCCGCAAGTCGCGATTGTTTAGTGAGTTGGAAACGGGCATGGATATTGATCCTGTGGACCAGATTTAGTATACTACCCAATCCCAAGAGGCATTTCTGAAGTACGTGGAGAATGAATACTGTGACAAACATAGACATGCGCCAGTCATTAAACCCGAAAGCGTTCCGAGCAACAATCTCTTCACCTTTGCAATTGCTTCAGGATCTGGTAAATCGTCATTTGATCCATATGATATGTAAAGCAATGAAGAAGAATACGTAATGACTAACACTGTGGCTGAAACGACACCCAGACGAAGAGATCGCGCTGCATGCATATTGACCACCGCCAGACTCTGTATGAATCCGCTGCCTAAATTACCAAACAACTGGGGGCAAGTTGATCTAAATCTCAATGATTACCACTCCAACCCAATGGAGATTAGCAGTAGATTTTGGATACCGGATATCGCCAACTGGAGGCGACACAAAGATGAAACGCACTCAAAGTACGCCAATCTCGCTAATGTGGCACAAGACATATTCTCTATTATTCCAGATGGTGTCAGAGTGGAGGGCAGTGTTTCCCTTGGGTGAGATGTTATCGGCTGGATTCAGTGAAATACCACAGGTGAGACCGTTTGCCAAGAAGTGGGTGTGCGGCAGTTTGCTTGAGCCAATACCGGGATATTGGTAGGCAATGACCCAGCATAGGATACAATTAACACAGAAAACAATTCCGAAATGAAGAGAGAGGTAGAGGGAAAAAAATTGCACAGAACGGCCAAGGTCTAAGACGTTTTGGAGATTGGGTGGGGTAGCGAAAACCTACTCGCTACACGAACTGAATCTCGCGCTCAAGTCAGGCATGCGACAGCCGAAGGATACATTCGGATTCAGCGGAGATGGTCAAAGCATCCTGGTCACTCATTCAACATCATGGCCCAGCTGCATTTAAATTGTAGGAAATTTCACCTTTGCCACCAGAATTGTCTGCAAAGGACCTCCCTGGAGGACGAACTCAAATATTGAATGTCCGCCAAATCAGAAGAATCGACAATCATGCAGTCGAAAGTGATGAGGATAGTGCACCTGAAAGCATTTCGGAAACCGAAAATTGGCTAAACAGGAATGCTGACTTGTATAATCCAATTGACAGCAAAGTCGATCTCGCGGCAGGCGTTGAATCTGAGGTAGAGAGAGAGAATCGCATCGAGAATCTGGAAAGACCCAATTATCAGTATGTCAGTGCCGCACCAAACGTTCCTGCATTGATTCGGCCAACACAGAGTCAAAGAGATAGGCTGAAAAGTGTTAGTGACTGTCAATACAATGGAAATGAGGAGGAATTAGGGAATCCAGAGAAAGTAGGACGGACTGCATCAATAAGTTTGATCAGGTTATTTAGGTAGCTTCACTGAGAGTTTCATTTCAAGATATATGATGGGCAAATGGTGAGCAGTTGCTTGTGAAGTTCGGTTGATAAACAAATGTATAGCGGGCGCAATTAGATTTTGGCAAGACAGATGAATTTTACTGGTATGAGAGCGAACAGTGGAAGAATATTACTGGGCTTGACCTTGCCACAGGGCTGAGTCCGAATCTGCCAGAAAGGAAACCAATAGGTTTAAAACATTATGAAAACAATTATCGATGGCAGCAGATGTCAAATGGACAGTATATTAAAATGCGCATCAACGGAGCATCAACAATTCTTTGTGTTCTAAGCATGGTTATTGAATAGTGATTTGGTCACTGTTAGGAGTAACCGATGTATTGGCAGCTATTATAGAAAAAAGAGACAGCAACACAGTCACTGCCCCATTCTGAGAATGAGCTTCAACAGAGCATCAAAGATGATTGGTCTTGTAAGTCTGGTAATTGAATCGTGACTTGGTTGCTGTTAGGTATAACCGATGCTTAGGTAGCTTTTTTTGGCAAAAGAGACACAAACATGGTCACTACCCAATTCTGAGAATAAGTGTCAATGGAGCGTCAACGATTTTTGGTCTCGTATGTATGGTAAATGAATAGCAATTTGGTCGCTGCTAGGCATAACCGACCTATCGGCAGCTCTTATAGGCAACAGAGACCGCAATACGGTCACTGCCCCATTCTGAGAATGAGTGTGAATGGAGTGTCAATGATTTTTAGCTTTGTATCTTGGGGAATCTAAGTTCCGATTGGTTGCAGACATCCCTTGAAGAGATACTGGCAGCCTTCAGGGGCAAAAACAACAGTGACACACTCCCTGAGGTATCCTGACAATGAGCATCAACAGAGCATCAACAATTCTTTGTCTTGCATATTTGGTAATCAAAGCATCACGCAGATATTCGAGCGGATAACAGAACCATTGACCGCCTTGATAGGCAGATATAGAATCTATCAAAGGAACAATACGGATTCTGAAATAATCGATATCGCAAACTGCACAACCTGCAAAAACAAATTGTTGGTTGTTGAATACACGCTTTTGATAAGACGCTATTATCAATCTGCAAAGGTAGGAGACTTATATGAATCTATGGATGCACCCGCTGGGCGATCTGCTGACAACCCACCCAATTCAGATGGGTTGGGAGATTTCCATCAAACCGTACGTGAGATGACTGTTAAGGTGTATTGAATACCAGGACCGCTAATTTGGCAACAGTTCAGTTTGGACCCGGACCCACACCCGAAGTGACAGTCCAGAACCGTTCCTAACACTCATTGCAAGTGTACATTTTTGCTTCCAGCTATATACCACTAAGTGTTTAATAAGCAATATATGTAGTAGAAGCAATAGTTAGAGTTAAATGCAGAAAGAGATATATCTGCTACATTTTAGCTAGCACTGTGTGCTATAGAAAGAGCTCAGAGTATAAACAGTGAAATTGTTCAAGGTAGAATTCACCTGTGTGCTGATGTTGTAATAACTCATCCTGGTTTGCCTAAATTGGAAAAATACTTACATTGATATAATTTGGCAAAGATTCAATATGGGAATAATACTGTCTAATCACATATACCACAATAACTGAATGGATGTCCATCATGTCTCTCATTCGTAAACCGGGGGCTGTTGGGAATATGCTTTTGTGTAATATAAGTAATCGAGGGAACTCCATGATTACAGGCAATTGAATATCAATTATCATAGCTAGTGCTGATGCCACCAAGGTATAAGCCACTGGGGTGTTGATTGTAGCAGCCACTGATATCTGCAGCTTTCCAAAAATACTTACTAATAGTAATGCCAAGTCGACTTCTGATTGCCTTTTGGTTTATTGTATTTTGATAGACTTATTTTGATTTCTATTTGTTGGTTTTTTGGCTTTGCATGTACCCAGAAATCAACACTTATTTCCATTAATCATATGCTGACTTTCTACCACCCATCTAATAAAAACATCCTTTCAAGAGTTGAAAACAAAACTGAATACATTCATCTCTATATCAAACTTATGGTCTATATAAAAATTACAGTTATGATTCCAATGCATCAGAAACATAATCATTATCAGAGTTGAGATTATATCACATACATTTGGCCTTCAATATCACTGTTGATATAAGTACTGTATATATGTAGTTCCATTCAGTATTAGCATAGTATACATGTTAGTTAGATTAATTGTCAGAATTAGGGTAATTGTCAGAGTCAGGGTGGTTGTCAGAGTCGGGGTGATTGTTAGAGTTAAGGTGATTGTCAGAGTGACAGTTAATATCTGTATTAGGGTGGTGGTCAGAACAAGAGTAATTATCATTGTTTTGGTAATTGTCAGAGTTAGGGTGATTGTAAATTTCAATGGTTATTGTATACAGTTAGTATTCTGAGTTAGAATTGAAGTAATATCATATTTCAGATACATACGCTATCTATATGAGAGTGAAGTGTTTATCAGAGTTCTCTTGTTATTAGACTTAGTGATAGTATTCAAGTTAAGGAAATACCAGTGTTTGGGTTAGACTATATACAATAGATTTTCCGTATCAGAGTTAATATTATACTGAACTTATTGATATTTTGAGTCAGCTATAGGTTCCATTAATCAGAATTGATATTAGAGATATTTGTCAAATTTCAACAATCTGCTAATTACCCTAAGTATGTTGTTGTCTACAAATTTCTGCATTGAGCCATTCCATGAAACACATCCTACTCAACTAGTATCGGAATGAGGTGTGTGGTTCCCTCTCAATGAATGAATTTTGACCCTGTACAGTTAGAGTTTCACTGGTATGTCACTCACATGTGCACAAATGATGACAAATGGTGCGCCATCAGCAACAACTCTGGTTTCCTTCAGAAACACCCGGGTGTTCCAGACAGCTCTGACGGCTCTGACCGAACCTCGTGCCCTCTGACGGAGAATTACACGCTGCCCGTCACCCAGCCGACAGGTCGCGTTGCATACGTACTCCTTTACTTTGTGGTGGCATTTATGCACCATCAGAAGGACACATGTGTTACATGCTTCGCAGGGGCTGCAGTTATGCTGAAGCCGTTTACACAACGCCTGGCGATGTTAAATCATAGTTACTACCTATCGTTCAACCATTTTCAAAACTGATGCATTCAGTTTGTATTCTCATCTATGTATCTATGTATCTATATAGCTAATATGTACTCCCCGTCGTTCAGTCCACCTCTGTTACACCTGTATCTACTTACGCCCGCGGTCGCTCATTAACGATATACTAGGACGCCGTAATCGAGCGAGTTGGGAGATGCACTTGGAGGCCGTAACCGAGCGAGTTTGGAGATGCACTTGGAGGCCGTGATCGTGCGAACTTGGAGGCCGTAATCGAGCGAGTTTGGATATACACTTGGAGGCCGTGATCGAGCGAGATTGGACGAGTACTTGGAGGCGGTCGATGGACGGCACGCCGGGTGCTGAGACTGTATTTCATCAGTTAGTTAACTCGCAACCGTGGGAATGTGACAAGGTGACTTTACCTTTGAGCTCTCATGGAGAGCTGGCTGATGGCGGTCGATTGTGTATGGAGGCACGCCGGAAGCTGAAGCTACATTCAGGGGTCAACTCGTAATCATGAGAATGAAAGGAAGACAAACAATCTTTGAGTGCTGTACTCAGTGTATGCTGTACTCGGTTTATGCTGTACTCGGTGTCAACTCATGATGATGCCATGGAGAGATAGAGAGGGATGACTTAACTTTGTGTTCTGGGATGATGGTTGAGATGTGGATGAGAATGAGAGAGATGGGGGATGAAGATGAGAATTATCTGGAGGATACGAGCGGATATGAGAGATCAGGGGTACGACTTGCCTGATTGGGTTGGGAAGACCTCGTATCGGTGTTATTACACGCTGGATCGGGACTCCTACGTGCCATATTGGGGATGGTAAATTGACTTGCACACGAAATTCTCTTAAGTCCCAGTTTCTCACGATGATTTGTATCATCTCCACTACCATCACCTGAGAACACGAAGTTAAGTCATCCCTCTCTATCTCTCCATTCCATGATCAAGAGTCGACCTGGCTCGAGGGGCGTAGGATGAGGGTGAGAAGATATGATACTACTCGGCCATGAGGATCCATGCAATTGCGTAGATCCACGAAATCGTAGAAAGAGCGAGTGAGATCAAAAGATGGGAAAGATAGAGTGTGTATTTCGTATAGACCGACAGAGGGAGAAGAAACGGCGAAACGGCGATCGGAGGGCGATATGCTACGCGACGCGTGCTATTGACGCCGGGCGCGGAGTAATCTGCCACCGGGGTGTCTCTGACGGCTCTGACAGAGCACGTCCACTCTGACGGAGCCATTCCGCCCGGACGGAAATGTTTTTTGCTGATGGCTCCTGTCAGTCCAACTGGAGTACTTCATCAGTGTTTCTTGGTCAATGGCAGCTGATCTCACCTTACGGTGAATAAAGTTAAAACATCACAATTTGACTATTATTTTGCAAGTAGTATAGCACCATGAAACTGTTCATGGTTGGAGGTTAGTGGAATGTGCAGTGCAACTCTCCAATACACATGAGGATATATTCAAGGACTTTCCGAAAGCAACTGTCCTGGTTCAGTATTCGACAGTGCTAATGACTATATATAGTACTATATGATCTTGGTTTCATCTGGTCTTTATTAATGGATTCCATGAGGCATACCAGGGTAGATGAGACAGATTTGGTTATACCCTGCAGACTGCTGTTGTATCTCACTAACATTTCACACTGGGATTTTTCCACAGCTAAGGTGTATGTAAATCGAATTGAAGTGATTATTCGGACAGTGAATTGTGTAGTGTTGCAGTAGACGACTGTCTGTCTTTGGGAGTATAGGTGTTTGTGTGACAATTTTGTTTGAATATACAAGGTACAGCAACAGACAGGTGGTTAAAACCAGGTACACTGCCCGACACAAATAGAGAATTTGTGACATAACTGTTAGAGTTTGTAACCTCAAGTGTTCACAGACCAAATATCCAACCAGTAGTGTTTGTTAGGCATGTCATTTTGGCACTGTCCCTGCTGGTGTGGGATGCACCTTGCACTACAACCTGATGGGGCAACTTGTTAGTAACATGTCAGAGTAACATAGTGGCAAAACTGAGTTCTGATAACTGTAACCCAAATGGGAAGTGGAAGTGGTGGGGTTCGGGTGGATACAAAGATAATCGAGAATGACTGTGTGATGAGAAGTAAAAATATTAGGGGAAACCACTGTGTAGATAGCTATTGCAATATACAATATATTGCAATTACTGTTTTGCCACATTATTGATCCACATACTTTAATCGAATTTTCGTCATTCAATTTATTTTGTATGGTTCCACATAAGGAATATTGCATCTCAAGATATAACTCTCACCATTTTCTCGATGAGCCAGAGATGCTATGTTTCAAAAAAATTGTTTTGGACAATATGGGATCTACAGCAGAATATTGATGCTCTGCTTTTGGTTTTCTAGCTATGCCAAAAAGAGGCAAATGTAGCCATGATGCCAATTTTGATTCAGAAATCTGAGCATGATATGCTGGGAAAATCTAATAGAAGCTACTATGGATAAATTTGGAGATAAAAAACAACTGAAATGATATCAACTCAAAGTGTAGAGACAAGATAGAATGAAATAGTAATAGCATCAGTAGCTGAATTAACAATAATTGATTGTAATTCTAGGTGCAGCAAAACTGGATAAATTAATATCACAAATCAGAAAGATAATGACTATATTCTGGGAATACTATTGGAGAACTGGCATCAACCTTGCAAAATGGACAAATATCAAGATATAGGTAGTAACTTTGCAAATAGAATTGATATTAAGAATATGGACCCCAATCTCACAAATGAAATAATTACAAAGAAAATGGTACATAATTTAAAAAGGGCAAAAAGATTACGCAAGTAGTACTTTCTACAGAAATGTGATGGAAACCAACGATCACATTATCAACCACACGAATCCGATTAGCACTGAGAAGATAACCCTAATCTATATTGTGGGAAACAAGTATTATGCTCACAGAGAGGATAAGCTTCCAGAACAGATACCATTCAAATACAGAGAGGAGAACATGTTGGTGAAAATGAATAACATTTCAGTAGCAATCAAGATATTGAATTGAACCAATATCGTATATGAAATTTTATAATGCAGGTAAGATTATGGAGAATATTCATGTGGAGGCTACTAGTCATGGAGAGGTAGCAGGGCATAGAATATCTGGGATAGATGCCAGGGTGGTAAGCTAAGAGAGAAGATTCAATCAACCAAGATTCCCAATTATCTTCAATTTATCATTTAAATTGCTATTCAATCTTGAAACCACTACTGTAGTACCAAGTAAGATTGTGGGATTAGCAAGCTTAATCTGCTTCCCCCCACTGTTGGTTTCATTTGCTGTGCCAGTTGCTGTAGCAAAGATGGTCCCTCTAGTGCTAGGTCCTCTAGCAATACCAGAACTTCCACCAACACCTTATCCAAATATATACATAATTATTTGTAGTTCTGCAAGCGCTTGGATGTTTCCATTGTTAAGGAAATGAAACAAATGCAACTTCAGAGAACACTGGGTGCCATACTATTCTGAGGGGAAGAGGCTACAAAGTGTTCAGAAGCATACAACAGCTGCTTATTTTGCCATGGCACTAACCTGGTGGCTGAAGATATTGTCTAAACCTTCCTGTAATACAGCTCAGATATCCTCTGGAAGGACACTATAATGCTGAATGCACAATTGAAGAATCAAATTGAAACAGTATCAAGAAACTAAGTAATGATCAATTGGATCATACTCAGTGATACAGTATGATGAATATGGCATATAAGAATCCAAGTGAAATGGAGAAAGAGTTAGATGCACATTTAGCTAAGAAAGAGAGTAAACAATGCTACAGTTGAACAATGGAATATGCCATCTTAGACCTTGGAAGGAAGTAGAAGCACATAATGACCACAGGCATGAATTGAGGCGGAGGGTATTGAGGTTTCAGTGAGAGTTAGTAATTTGAATCAGTGATCTACAAAGAACGTGGTAGTCTTTAGAATGCAATCAGCACAGCCAGACCATGTTGGGAAACAGCTTCAAATACTCAAAAGACATTGAATGGGTTGCAACACATTGCAGATACTCTGGATACTCATAACTATACAAGCCTCAGAAGCAGTCAACTCGATGGGACTCTTCTGGCCCATCTGGGGCAGAATACTGGTGAAATGACATTTCAACTACTATCAAAGGCTTACATGGTCCCTGTTCCCAAGAAGGAATGAGTTGTAACTTGAATACCAGTCCAATGAAGGAATGCCAAAATAGCTATCATTTCAACTATTTGCGGTCTGAAACCTATTGTACTGTGTTCATAGTGCTGAATCTATCCATGGACCTCAACTCACTGACAGTCCCTCTCAACCTAATTGACAAGTGCACCAGAACTAAAGTGCATTCAGCTATGCTGTATGCAACTGTGAACTACTCCAGATATTGGCAATACTGCAGTCTATCCCCATACTCCTCCCAGGTGGTATCAAGAACTTAAATGCTATACTCTCAAGTAATCCAATACAGTCCTTGCATAAAGCTCCTCTCAAACTACATGAAACCCAGGATTCTGCCTGAACAATTAACCCTGCCTGGACCTTCTCTGAAGTAATTATCTGGTTGCCTGAAATTTCTCTTCTGCAACCTTTACATCCAGCAAGAATAATGTTCCAATACAGTGTACCACCCCCAAAAGAATTCCTCGACTTTGACCTCAATCATGACTAGCACCTCCAGCACTGTGTGTCAGTGATATATCCTATATCTTGATTCCATAGGAATATGCTGGGACTATCAGCAATGTCTGGTCCATACACCATAATTGTGACAGTGAGTTGTGCAGTTCATTGACATGCAAATTATATCTGACAAACATTGTATTCCCCCAGCCTCCAGGCAACCGAGAACTGAACCATATATTTCCATCGCCGATAGCTTTAACTTCTACTCTTCTAGTAAAGTCATGAATCTCCCACCCATCAGTTGTGCATTAGGATTTATATAATTTCAATTTTCACTGATTTCTGTAAATTTAAGAGGTCTTGGCACATTCAAGGTACCTGCTTTTGTTGATTCGAGCTCCGCTGCCAGATGTGGAATTCCAATAGTCCTCAATGGATGTTGGTGTCATTGCTGTGGTGCCAGCTGTCTCTGTCAGAGCTGAGCCATCCACTGGTTCAGTGCTTAGAACATACCCACATTGTGCCCAATCTTACAGCATCTGTAGTGTTCCTGAGATTGCCTATCACAATACTTCTTGGTCTCTGAACATGTGACATTGCACATGGTATTGCCATTACCTAACTTCAGGGACTTCTGAGTCTCCTTTGGATCTTTCATCCCACTCTTCATCTGCAATATTAAGAATGTATTTTCCAGCTCTGAACTGTCTGCCTTCTGTAATAGGGCAGCATGGGATCGCATTTTCATCACAATCTTCTCCAGTTGGGTGGCCAGGGTGCCGAACATGTTGTACAATAACTTGGTGAAATTCCTCCAATCATTATTTCTAGATATACCCTGGATTAGTGTGAGTGATGAGTCCGGGTAAACCGCCAGCGGGTCAGGCTCGGACTGTAGAGATTGTTCTGTTCGGTTCAAAACCAGTCCGAAAACCCGACCCACAGCTTCTTGGCGGGCCAAACCCGGCCCCATACCCATCAAGCCAAGGATTGTGCTGGGTCTGGTTAGACCCATCGGTTCCAATCTCCGGATCTGAGTTTTAGGCTGTTCTATGTATGGTCGCATTGAGATTGGCTACTGTGAATAGCAAAATATTGGCTTTGGTACGTCATTGTCTGTTTTCAATGCATTGGCCGCGTTCATGATCAAAACGAAGAGACAGACGATCCCTACTCCATCCTTAAAATAAGCGTCAACGGAGCGTCAACCATTTGTGGTCATGCATTCTGGGTAGTCTGAGTGGCCACAGGTTGCAGACAGTCATAGATGAAGTATTGGCCACCATTATAGGGAGGAGAGAAAGCGACATGCTCCCTGCCCGATCTTGAGAATGAGCATCAACAGAGCGTCAATGGAGCATCAACAATTTTTGGCCTTCCATCATGGTTAATCAAAGCGCGTTGTGGCCGTTATTGACATTATACGAAGTTTTGACCGTTTCTGTAGGCTGAAACACTGGTGAACACTTATTTGCCGCTTTGTGAATGAAATAAGTTGTTACCATCCGGGAGGCCATCGCCGAAATATCTCTTGCTTATCCTCTTATACTGGTTGCCGACTCCATGTTGATGGATGCTTATGATCAAGCACCTCTTATGTTACCGAAAATGCAAGAGCAAAAATCAGTAATGCTCCGTTGACACTCATTTTCAAGATGAAGCAGGGAGCATGTCTCATTCTCTATTTGCTATCAAGGCAGCCAATACTTCATTTATGACTGTCTGCAACCAATCACCACTCAGATTTCCAAAGATGGAAGATCAACAATTGTTGACGCTCTGTTGACGCTCATTTTCAAGATGGGGCAGGGAGCGTGTTGCTATTTTTCTTGCCTATAATGGCAGCCAATACCTTGATTATGTATAACCATGACCAAATGAATTTTTAATTACCTCACTTACAAGGACTAAAATCGTTGAAGCTCTGTTGACGCTAATTTTGCCATGGGCGTTTCCGCACTGTGTAATCATTTGATGTGGCATAATATATCATTCACAGTGTTATGGCAGCCTTTCTATCATCTTCACGTACTTTCTCCTTGATCACTTCAGTGTTCTTTAATAATATATATAGATATATCCTTTAACATATACTTTGAAGTGTCCGCTAATTGTAGATGATAATACACTCAAAAATTCCGTTCCTGTCTATCAATGCTCATTTACAATTTCAGGTTGGCTCGATAGGCTGCTCTCATCACCAAAATGTATGTTAACTGCATTACCACACAGCTCATAGTGTACAAACCCGTGGATGTTCGTTGATATGTCAGCAAATCTGAATTAAAATCTTGATCATGCTTGCTATCCTTGGCATATGCATCGAGATTGAAATCTTGACTGTTGGGATGCACAGCATGTGAATACCTATATCGAGGTGGCGCATTGTCAATTTGGGAACTTAAAGCTGGATAATTGTGACCAGGTGGGGCTGGGGTCGTTCCGGCAGAGGTGGCATCCGTTCTGGTGTCCGATATCTGTGTTGGATTGGTGGAGGTGCACCTGTTCCTTTATGCTTCCAGCGTTTCTGCAGATTCTTTGCTGTGTCATATTGGAAAGGCAGGCAGCTGCCCATGTGGATTTCCTGTACCATAGCCGGGTGTCCTTGTATCGCAGCCTTCATGTTTCAATGCCCTGGAAACTCAACTCCCCGCATTGTCTCGTCACGGACTCTGCCGCGTGGTTTGTTGGTCAGGTATTGGCTCTCCTCTATTGTGGCGCGTGAAAACCCTCCTTTGGCCATTTTGGCCATATTCCAGGAAAGGCACATGCCAGACTGTTCTAGCTGTAGCCTACCTCCTTGCCGTGCCATAGTAGTAGACTAGTTGAAACCCTACAAGAAATTAGTTGCTGCTACGAAAAATCAGATCCGGCAATTACCTCTACTATATATGCATCCATAGCCTCCAATAAGGTGATTGAAGTATGTTATGTCCACTGTCGGGGACGCTTCTCACGAAACCCGTCTGCCAAAATCCCAGAGCAGGCAACTTTATGATGTTTGATTTCACAGACTGTGCAGACAAATGCCTTGGTCGACCAAGGAGGTTTCCCTGTACAGGCAGCTACAGATTCATCTTGTATTTCTTTAAGTATATCCGCGGTACTTTGTACATTTAGTCGACAACCGTTTACAGCGATATAGATATACTCGTATCCAATAGCCTGATTCTTCATATTCTTGCTGCTTCTGGTTTTACAGACAATTTTGAAATGTGAATCCTGGGACACATTTTCGGTGGCTGCATTGGCAGCATCCTGGTGGAGTAACTGGCGTCTGCATTGTTGCTGTGTGCCAGCGAATGATGCATTGCAGGAAGCGCCCATCGATTGGCTTGATTAGAATCCGCTCTCACCTTGCCGAGGTGTGTGTGTAGCCATGATTTGCTGGTGTAGAATTGGAGAGGAAGATGATAATGTAAAGAAGAGGGAAGTCCTAAGGATTGTATACATAGCTTCAAGTCAAAATGGAATAAGTAACAGCCAACATGCACGTTCTACTCATGATGAATCCTGCCGAATAAGGCTTCAGACTGCAGGGGTTTCCCACAGTCATGCGATTTGCAGTAAGTTGGTCCAATGTTGTGTGCTTGTTTACAGGCATAAATAGAGGTTTACGACAGCCGATATCTCATGAATGTCCGAAATGAACATGAAATTGTTTGAGGGAAATGACGTCTGGGGATGTTAGTCCCAACAAATCCATGGGATGTTACATGAAACTGACACTAAAAATTGAGTCATGTTGTATGGTTAGCATTACTATGCCCATTTAAGTGACTGTCAAAACGCAGATTTTGCTCTGTTCAAGTTGATCAAACGTACTAACATTGACATAAAAGACACAGCTTGCCTCAATATTGTCCATATCTTGCAACATCCAATATCTCGCACAACAACAAAGTCAACACAAACTACAAGGGGGAATGCTCTGGAAAAGATCTTTTACCACTTCCAGCGGGCAAATACAGTAAATCTACAAAGGGTTCCACACGACAACATCATCAAGTGAATGAAGGCAAGAGCGCCTGTGAAGCAGAATGAATCCGAGCCCGAGGGGCATTGTGCAGCCGGCAATTTGACAAGAGGCTTGCGGCGGAGAAATGATGAGAAACGCTCATCTGATGCAACGCAGAGTACGAGAAATGGATCGAGGATTAGTTTCAGAGAGAAACCGCTGTGGCAGGAAATCGTGTTGAACAAGCGGAGACCGCGACCCAGCAGGAGTAGGAACATATGAGAATTGGTGATAACATGCGATTAACAACCAGAGGGCCCGAAATAATGTTGCAGGAGATGATCATTGCTATCAGAGGCAGTCTGAGCGATCTTGCAATTTCTGACAATAAGAAGGATGGGGATGATGAGGAAAATGAGGATATAGAGCTGTGCAAGCTGACCGAAGATGACAACCCCAGCTGGGTGGTAGGCACAACCTCCCAAATATTACAGGAGCGCATGGAGAGACTTCGGCAGAAGCAGACGAAGCTTGACAAATTGACACAGCCAGGATGGTGGGACACGGCCAATGACTACAATGAAAGACATATGATTTACCGCACAACTGAATCGAAAGTTTCGGCAGTCATTCAGCCGCAAACAGACAATGTCACAGCCGCACCAGCACCGACATCATTTGGGGAGCTTATAGACACTCTTGTTATCATCCCCGGGATATGGCAAATGCCACAAGGGACTTCTCGAGCAGGAAGTAGCCATATGAGGGTAGATTCTGGGAAGCCACAGTCAAAGAAATGCATAGTGTGTGTGTGGCCCGAAGCGAAACCCGATTCGTCACCGATTCAGAAAGCTAAGCCTGTTGAACCCGTGAGCTTTTACCCCTCCATATAGGTTCCCTAGTTAATCAGCATATAGTTATTGGATTTCGACAAAGAAATGGTGACAGCTCCTGCCACGCTGAAGTAGTAGATTGGCAAATTGCTATTTTTGACTTCATTTCTATTTGATAAGCTATTGGTGCACCAATTTTGCTACATGTCAGCTTTTTGTTGATTTCAGTGATCAAATTGTGAGGCATTATAATTCGTCTCTGCATGTGCAAGAGTTATACACACCATGCGAAAGTACTAGACTTCAAATCAAGCTGTGAGATGACCAAAACCCGACATTGTCTAGCCCATTAATGTTAAGTGAGTAAGCAAAATCAATATAAGTGATGAAATTCACTAATGAAATTTAAGTAGGTGATGTCATAGGAGTGAAAGAAGGAGTGGTCAATGTGCAATACAAACCTGTCTGAACGACGACCTTCATGCTGTATTCACCCATCCATACAACTGCATAAGTCTTCACTCAGACCTGGTGCACACAGTTGAGATTTTGAAATTTGCTTATGGTAGGTCATGGAAATCAAGGAGAATGAGCTGGATGAGGATAGGTGAGGAATCCAGGCTTTATTAATCAAAAATTGGTGGACAGATCTATATGCTATAAATTGCCAGCCGAAAGCGCAGGAAGGTGATAGGGCTACGTCATCCATCACACAGATAACGTGTATAGTGGTGGATCAGAACTTGAGAGGCCACGAAGCTTCTGGATGCGAATGATCATATATAGAAACCCTATATTGGTAGTCTGTAATGCTTATATCGCTCATACCATACAATTATGGAGAGTACAATGACTGTTATGATGTGTTTAATGTGAGAGTCAACACAGCATCATTGATGTTTAGTCTTACACTTTTGGCAATCAAACGGCTGCATTGTCCAACCCTGCCGAAGTGACATTATTGGTCATCTTGATCAGTAAATGGGCAACTGACATGCTCATTGCCCCATCCTAAAAATGATCATCAACTGAGTGCCAAAAATGTTGGACCTTGCATCTTGGCTAATCCAAGGGCTGTGCAAAGACATTGACCCACCATCAATGTATTGGCTGCCGTTCTAGGCAAAAATGCTTTTATGGACATCGCGACGATCTCCTCAGAATGAACATCACAGGAGCATCAACGATGGGGGTTTTGCAAAGTGGATAATCCACAGGCTGCGCATCGACATTATCCCATAATAGAAGTATTTGCTGCCATTATGGGCAAAAATGGTAGTGAAGATAGCACTACTACCTCCAAAAAATAAGTGTCAACAGAGTGTCAACGATTTTTGGTCTTGCATTTGGGATAATCAAATGGTTATGCAATGATGTTAACCCATAATCCATGTATCGGCCGCCTGTATGGGCAAAAATGATAGTGATGATATTGCTCCGACCTCCTCACAATGAGTGTCCACAGAGCGTCCAATGTTATGGGTCTTGCCTATTGGATAGGCAAATGGCTATGCAACTGTGATGTCCCATAATCAAAGTACCGGAAGGCTTTATGGGCAAAAATGCTAGCGACCATATCGCTACTACTTGCTAACAATTAGTGTCAACAGAGAGTCAATGATGTTTGGTTTTGCATCTTGGATAGTCTAACTGCAATGCAACGGCATAAACCCATAATCAAAGTATCGGCCACCTTTATGGGCACGAATGCTAGTGACCATATCGCAACTGCCTCCTAATAATAAGCGCCAACCGAGTGGCAACAGTTTTCGGGGGAGCTCAGTACGCTACACAGCAATGAACTGAACAGCATTGTTCCTAAATTGAGTTATTCTCAGTCAGTCTTTTCAATATGTCATTGTATTTCACTTCACAAATATGCATGCAATGTCTCACAGGTCTGACTTTTCTCTTGCTTATAGCTCTAGTGTAAATATATAAGAACCAGCATTCTACTTTACCATAACACTACTTTTGACAGTCTCGCAAGTCAAATTGCCCAGCTTCCAACTTCCTACCACGATAATTGATTCAAAATCTTTCAATACCTTGTTGTTGGAGGTATTGATATCTTCCAACGCTGAATATGTCTTTATTTGTGATATGAGTGACCATACTTTACAAATCATATTCGATGCTTGGTGGGCTTCGACGCATGCAGTGCCGACGCCTCCTATTGCTTGGAATGATTCTAGACATGTGCCATCATGGGGATTCCGTTTACCCTGCAGAATGCTGGAGCTCCGCAGCCCCGGCATCATAGGTATGATTTGTCATCAAGTTCTTTGCCATCCATCAGAACATGGGACCCGCTGAATGGGGAAACACTTGCTGGCAGAAGGGCACATCCCAAAGTTAAACGAATTGACACAGTCAGAAATGACCACATTGACTAGGTCAACGGTCGATGAAATAGCTTTGGCCATACTATGAGGTGAGGAAGTAGAGGAATTAGAATAGTAAGTTCCCTAAGGAAACTGATATATGATATTGAGGTATTATCTATATGAACTGAATTGACAGACAAAACTCTCCAAACTGGCAGCGAACGACTTTCAAACTGCGGAATTTCACCAAGACACCGGGAATCGCTAGCTCATGTTCGGAGTTGATTCAGCTCATATTCCATGCATCGCTAAATCAAACCTGGAGCAACAAAGGTCAGATACCGCATTACACAGCGAGCTAATGCCACAATCCGCCAGCATGCTGAGGAACAGTTGCCGGAGGGTATGCACACTGACAGTGGATACAATTGAGAAGCAATTGCCATCAGAAACAAGTTTAGTTTAGCTTTTCACAAGTGAACCTCGATGAACACATTAGGCATAACATCCGTCATTGCTTACTATATGGATTGAAATTTGGCATTGCAAGTAGTACAACTCGCCTTCGATGAGTGTGATAGCGTATTCATTTCCTATTTCGAAAGCCAATTACGGATGATAGATCAAGGGTCCACATACTGGAGCACTGTGTGCCGTACAGTCAAAGGAAGTTCTTGACCATTTTGAACTTTCCGACGGCTGTTTACTTGGAATTACAATTGATAACGCTTTCTCCACCAACTCAATCACTCGCAACTTACAGTCAACCCTCACAGCCTCCAGAATCGAGTGGCCCGCATTGAGAAACCACATACCATACATGGCGCACGTCATTCAGCTTGCTTGAGATGCATTCACGAGCCTTCTGATTATGAGAATTCACCTGTTGGTGGCTCAAGAATCCAAAATACAGTTATTACTGGCCACTCTAAACAACACAGGATGAATGGACCATTGTCAAGTATGTCATGGAAAAATTCAGGCCATTCCAATACTGGATTCTGTGGATGTCAAAAATGCATATGGTTACACTGCATCATGTCATCATTGTCTACAATGACATGTTCGATCAAACGGATGGAGTTATGGCATCTTCACCTAAGAAGAAAACTGCATGGAAGGAAGACTTCTACTTTGGTATGAAGTTTGCACGACTGAAGCTGCCCAAATCGTATGGTCAAGTTACTACCATAACTGGTATGCTTGAAATGTCAGCACACATCTCTGAACCGGTCAGGAAGTTGCGATCGCTCAGGAAGTGAGACAAGGGAATGGATATGGATCCTGAGGACAAAACTTTCTATACCACCCATTACCAGGAGACGTTTGTGAAGTATGTGGAGGATGAATACTGTGCCAAAGATAGAGGTTTGCCCATCATTGAACCTGGAAGTGTACTTTGCAACAATCTCCTCTCCTCCGCAATGGCTTCAAGATCTGGTCAATCATCTTATGATCCATATGATATGTCCAGCGATGATGAAGAGGACTTAATGCCCAAAAATGTGACTGAAACAATGCCCGGACGAAGCGATCATGGCACACCCTGATTGACTGCTGGAAGTCCCAATTTCAATTCACTGCCCAAATTGCCGCAGAACTGGGGGCAATTTGATCCGAATCATCTTGATTACCACTCCGACCCTATGGTGATCAGCAGTACATTTTGGATACCGGATATCACTGACTGGTGGTGGCAACATGAGGAAATGCACTCAAAGTACGCTGATCTCTCCAATATCGCACATGATATATTCTCTAACAAACCACATCGTGTCGGATTGGAGGCTAGTTTCTCCCTTGCACGAGATGTTATGTGCTGGAGGCAGTCAAACCCAACGGCCACGACCCATTGTGAAACAGTCATCGTAAGGCAGTTTGCTCGAACCATTAACGGGATATCGGCTTGTTATGACCCAGCATTTGATATGACAAATACTAAACACAACACGGAAATGAAGAGTGTGGTGGAGGACAGAACATTGCACAGAATGGCCAAGGTCCACGACGTTGTGGAGATGTGGCAGGGCAGCCAAAATCTATGTGTCACACAGAATGAATCTTGTGCTCAAAACACACAGGTGACAGCCGTGAGATACATTTCAGATACTGAAGAGATCGTCAAAGCTTCCTGGTCAAATGTGTAACACCATGGTGCAGCTACATTTACACCGTCAGAGTGACCACCTGTGCCACCAACATTTTATGCAATGGACCTCCCTGGAGGACGAACTCAGGTAGTAAATATCTGCTGAATCAGAAGAATTCACCGCCTTCCAGCTGAAAGTGATGAGGATATTGCACCTGAAAGCATTTCGGACACCGAAAATTGGCTTGGCTAGAATGGGGACTTGGATAATCCAAATGACAGCAAAGACGACCTGGAGGCAGACATTGAATTCAAGATAAAGCGAGGCAATGGCATCGAGGATCCAGTAACCCCAGAGCCACGAGATGTTGGTGCTGCACTGCATGCTCGCTGATTGACTTGGCCAACACAGAGGTCAAAGAAACTGGGCTGAAAAGGTGTTGATGATGGTCAGTACAATGGAAACGATGAACAAGGGGAATAAGAAATGGAAGGACACAATCCGTCGACATATGGTCACCAGCTGCTTTATGTTGTTTGACTAAGAATATGATCGAGAGAAATATTATGTTAGAATAATGAGCAGTCACAGGTGAATAGTGGTTGATAAACAGACGTATAGCGGGTAAAATGAACTATGTAACAAGATGTATAACTTTTGATAGAATGAGAGCGACCAGTGGAAGCATGTTACTGGGCTCAGCTTGGACTAAGTGCTGAGTCTCAATCAGGCAGAACGGCACCCAATAAGTTGAAATAATTATGACTGCAATTATCGATGGCAGCAGATTATGAATGGACAATACATTGAAATCATTGTCAACAGAGAATCCACTCTTGTTGGTCCTGTAAGTACGGAAATTGAAATGTGATTTGGTCGCTGTTATGCAAAACCGACATATTTGCAGCCTATATAGACAACAGCAAAAGCGATGCGGCCGCTGCCCCATTCAGAAAATGAGCATCAACAGAGCGTCAACAATTTATGGCTTTGCATCTTGGGTAACCTAAGTGGTAACTGGTTGTAAACAACCATAAATGATGTAAGGGCTGCCTTCAGAGACAAAAACAATAGCGACAGGCTCCCTGCCCCATCCTGAAAATGAGTGTCAACAAATTTTCGTTGTGTAAGTATGGTAATTGAAATGTGATTTGTTCGCTGGTATGCATAACTGACATATTGGCGGCCTGCATAGGCAACACAGGAAGCACTACAGTCACTTCCCCATCCTAAAGATTATCCTCAACCGAGCGTCAACAATTGTTGTTCTTGCATCTTGGCTAGTCTAACTGTCGCTGTGTGGCAATGATTCATATATGAAGTAACGACGGTCTTTTCAACTGAAACAGTGCATGACATACATGTTACATCAGCAAAAAACATTTCCGTCCGGGCGGAATGGCTCCGTCAGAGTGGACGCGCTCCGTCAGAGCCGTCAGAGACACCCCGGTGGCGGATTACTCTGCGCCTGGCGTCAATACCA
>Ga0307515_10005381_pt1 | contig 25953 bp, 23 predicted proteins | sample 17_EM_MG_FD_194513 | JGI IMG/M metagenome (GOLD analysis project Ga0307515, IMG submission 194513) | Populus trichocarpa ectomycorrhiza microbial communities from riparian zone in the Pacific Northwest, United States - 17_EM | ecosystem: Host-associated > Plants > Roots > Unclassified | place... | reverse complement strand
TGCACGGCCGCCAGGGAGGCGGGGCTGACGTGCGCGGCGCCGTTCAGGACCCGCGAGACCGTGCCGCGCGACACGCCGGCGGCGTCGGCCACGTCCTCCATCGTGGGTCCGCGGCGCTGGGCCCGGCGAGCAGCACCGCGTGACTTAGGGTGCGCGGTCACTTCGTCCGACACTGCCAACTCACCTTCGACCCGGTTTCGACGTCTGCACGATAACGCCGCCGCGCCCTTGACAAGCTGCCCGGTCGCGAGAAACTGTGAGCGCTCACAGCTTCCCGCGATTCCCGGACGCCAGAATGCCGCACTTCCTCGATGGAGGTAGATCAATGTCTCCCGGATCTTCTCGCCCCGCGACGGTCAGCCGCCGGGGAGTCCTGGCCGGCGCCGGCGGCCTCGCGCTCACCGCGCTCGGCTTGGCGCCCGCGGGCGCCGCGTCGGCGGCCGCCGCTTCGCCCGCCTCTTCGCTCGCCCTAAGCGTGCGAGGCGCCGACATGTCGTTCCTCCCCCAGCTGGAAGAGGCCGGCGTACTCTTCCGCGACTTCGCCGGCCGGGTGCGCCCCGCCGAGCAGATCCTCGCCCACGAGGGTGCGAACTACCTGCGCCTGCGGGTGTGGGTGAACCCGCCGCCGGGCTACAGCGACAAGGCGCGCGCCCTGGCCCTGGCCAAGCGGGCCAAACGGGCCGGGATGAAGATCCTGCTCGACCCGCACTACAGCGACTTCTGGGCCGACCCCGGCAAGCAGCCGATCCCGGCCAGCTGGCCGACCGACCTGGCCGGCCTGACCACGAAGATCCGCTCGTACACCCGCGAGCTGGTGTGCGCCTTCGCCGATCAGGGCACGCCGGTCGACATCATCCAGGTGGGCAACGAGATCACGAACGGCATCCTCTGGCCGGTCGGGCAGCTCTATCTCAGCGACGGCACCCAGCAGTGGTCGCAGTTCGCCCAGCTGCTCAAGGCCGGGGTCGCGGGCGCGCGCGAGGCCGCCGAACGGCGTGGGCGGGCGCACCCGTTGCGGATCATGCTGCACATCGACAAGGGCGGGCGGATGGGCGACACCCGCTGGTTCTTCGACAACATCACGGCCCAGGGCGTGCCGTTCGACATCATGGGACAGTCCTACTACCCGATGTGGCACGGGTCGATCGCGGAGCTGCAGGCCAACCTGAACGACTCCGTGAGCCGGTACGCCAAGCCGGTGCTGCTGGCCGAGGCGGCCTACCCGTGGACCTTCGAGGACGGCGACGGGCGCGGAAACATCGTCGGGCCGGACGCCGTGCTGCCGGACGTGGCGCTGTATCCGGCGACACCGGCCGGGCAGGCGGCCTTCTACGAAGGGGTGCGTGACGTCCTGCTGCGGGTGCCGGGCGGCAACGGGCTGGGCTTCCTGGCCTGGGAGCCGGAGTGGGTGCCCGGGGTGGGCTGGCAGCCGGGCGCCGAAGCATCAAACGACAACCTGACCCAGTTCGACTTCACCGGCCACGCTCTGCCGTCGATCCGCGCGTACCGCCGCCCGTGACCTGCGCCCCGTCGCCCCTGCCCGATTTATACGACAACTAGGGATAACTGGTTTACCGTTTGTTGTGGGTGGGTCTCGCCGGCGGGGCGGGGAGTCCCCTGCGCGGCGGGATGGGGCGATCGAGGTGTCGGCGCAGCGGGAGTTCGAGACGAACGGTCTGCTGGAGGCGGCGCCCGATGCGATCGTCGGGGTGCGCGCGGACGGGCTGATCGCGCTGGTCAACGCGCAGGCGGAGCGGTTGTTCGGCTACCGGCGCCACGAGCTGCTGGGCCAGCCGATCGAGATCCTTGTGCCGGAGGCCGCCCGCGGGCCGCATCCCGGGCACCGGCGGCGCTACCTGACCGACAGCCGCCCGCGGCCGATGGGCGCCGGGATGGAGCTGGCCGCCCGGCGCAAGGACGGCAGCCAGTTCCCGGCCGAGATCTCGTTGTCCGCCGTCGACACCGAGGACGGCGTGCTGGTCGTGGCCGCGGTGCGGAACGTGACCGAGCGGCGGCGGGCAGCCGAGACGGAGAACCAGTTGGCCACGATCGTGCGGTCCTCGCACGACGCGATCATGGGCAAGACCCTGGCCGGGGTGATCACCAGCTGGAACCCGGGCGCCGAGCGGCTCTACGGCTACTGCGCCGAGGAGATGATCGGCCGGAACGCGAAGCTGCTCTACCCGGCCGACCAGCAGGCCACCGAGGCGAACATCCTGTCCCGGATCGCCGCGGGCGAACGGGTCGAGCAGTATCAGACCAACCGGCTGCGCAAGGACGGCGCCGTCGTGACGGTGTCGTTGAACATGTCGCCGATCACCGACGGCACCGGGATGATCGTCGGCGTGGCGTCGGTGTCCCGGGACGTCGGCGACCGGGCCCGGGCCGAGGCCAAGTTCCGCAGCCTGCTCGAGGCCGCCCCGGACGCGATCGTCGGGGTCACCCCGGACGGCCGGATCACCCTGGTCAACGCCCAGGCCGAGCGGCTGTTCGGGTACGGCCGCGACGAGTTGCTCGGCCAGCCCATCGAGATCCTGGTCCCGGACCGCGTCCGGGCCGTGCATCCCGGCCATCGCACCGGCTACTTCGCCCAGCCGCGGCCCCGGCCGATGGGCGCCGGCATGCAACTGGCCGCCCGGCGCAAGGACGGCACCGAGTTCCCCGCCGAGATCAGCCTTTCCGCGCTGGACACCGAGGACGGCCCGGTCGTCTCCGCCGCCATCCGCGACGTCACCGACCGTCTGGAGGCTCAGGCCGAGCGCGAACGGCTGAAGACCCAGGCCGATCGCGAACGCCTCGAAGCCCAACTGCACCAGTCCCAGCGGCTGGAGAGCCTCGGCCAGCTCGCCGGTGGGGTGGCCCATGACTTCAACAACCTGCTCGCTGTCATGCTCAACTACACCGCGTTCGTCTCCGAGGAGATCAGCGCGGCGCACGGCACCGAGCCGAGCTGGCAGGCCGTCCGGCACGACATCGCCCAGATCCAGCGCGCCGGCGAACGCGCCACCGAGCTCACCCATCAGCTTCTCGCCTTTGGCCGGCGCGAGGTGGTCCGGCCGCAGGTGCTCAACCTGAACAGGGTCGTCACCGAGATCGACGCCCTGCTCCGGCGCACCCTGGGCGAGCACATCCAGCTCGCCAGCACGCTCGACCCGGGGCTGTGGCCGGTGCTGGCCGACCCGGGCCAGCTCGAACAGATCCTGGTCAACCTCGCCGTCAACGCCCGCGACGCGATGCCCGACGGCGGCACCCTGAGCATCGACACCAGCAACGTCACGATCGACGACGCCACGGCCGGCGCCGAGCCCGACCTGCGCCCCGGCCGGCACGTCAAACTCCGGGTCGCCGACACCGGCACCGGCATCCCGGCCGACATCGCCGAACGGGTCTTCGAGCCCTTCTTCACCACCAAGCCCAAGGGCGAGGGCTCCGGCCTGGGCCTGGCCACCGTCTACGGCATCATCACCCAGGCCGGTGGCCGGGCCGCCATCCAATCCAGCCCGGGGGCCGGCACCGCCTTCACCGCCCTGCTACCGGCCACCGATCAGCGGCCCGCGCTCGCCGAGCCGGCGGCCCCGGTCCGGCCCCGCAACCACGGCGGCGAGACGGTGCTGGTCGTCGAGGACGAGGAGGCCCTGCGCGAGGTAACCCGGCGGATCCTGGCCCGCAACGGCTACCACGTGCTGACCGCCGCCAGCGGCCCCGAGGCCCTCAAGACCGCGGAGCACACCGCTGAGGACGTACACCTGCTGCTCACCGATGTGATCATGCCGCACATGCTCGGCAAGGAGCTCGCCACCAAGATCCGCCACCGCTACCCCGCCATCCGGGTGCTCTACATGTCCGGCTACGCCCAGCCTGTGCTCGCCTCACAGGGCACCCTCGACCCCGGCGTCACCCTCGTCGAGAAGCCGTTCTCCGAGGGCGCCCTGCTGGACCGCGTCCGCGAAGTCCTGGACACACCAAACCCGGTTTGATCCCGGCGCACGCCGTCAGCAGGCCCGGCCCACGCCGCAAGCGCGCCCGGCACACACCCCAAGCGCGCCCGGCGCACGCCGTCAGCGGGCCCGGCGGACGCCCGCGGCCACGGCGGCGTCATCGGCGCTCGCGGCGGGCAGCGTGAGCGTGAAGGCGGCGCCGGTGGGCTGCCGGGGATGGTAGGTGACGTGCCCGCCGTTGACCTCCGCCAGGCGTTGCACGATGTACAGGCCGAGCCCGCTGCCATGCGCGTTGGTGGCGGTGGTGGCACGGGTGAACCGGTCGAACAGGTGGGTGATGAACTCGGCGGGCACGCCCGGCCCGCAGTCGCCGACCTCGATGATCACGTGCTCGTTCGTCCGGGTGCTGATGGTGACCGGCGGGGAGCCGTACTTGAGGGCGTTGCCGATCAGGTTGGCGACGATCTGCCGCAGGTGGGTCGGGTCCGTGTACGCCCACGCGGGCAGCACCTCGGTGGTGTCGATGAGCATCCCGTTGGCGCCGCTGTCGCTGACCGCCTCGTGGATGATCTGGTCGACGAGCACCGGCCGGGCGTTGTGGGTGGGGATGGCGTCCAGCCGGGCGGTGGTGAGTACGTCGTCGACGAGGTGGTTGAGCCGATGGGCGGCGCCGATCACCCGCCCGAGGCTGTTCGGGATGTCGGCGCCGGGCGGCAGGCGGGCGCCGGGTGTGTCCGCCGAGGCCGAAGCGAACGACTGGTCGGCGAGGGTGGTGCTGGCGTGCTGCCAGTCGTCGAGGACCAGCTGGCTGTAGTTGATGATCGTCGTCAGCGGCTGGCGGGCGTCGTGCGAGAGCATGGCGACCATGTCGGCGCTGCGGTGGTTCGCGGTGCGCAGCGCCCGGGTGGTGTGCGCCTGGGCGGCCAGCATGACAGTTATGGCGGCGAGCAACAGGGAGAGGGCGATCCCGGCGAGGAGTCCGATGGTCGCGGTGGGGTCGGCGCTCTGGATGATGGTGGACTGCGGCAGCGGCGCCAAATGCAGCTCCCAGACCCGTCCGGCCAGCGCCACGTTCGCGACTCGGGCGTGCGCGCCCGCGGGGTGGTAGCCGTCCGGGTCCGAGGCGATCGACCGCTGGTCGTCGCGGTCGACGAGCTCCGTCCCCGCGTTGCCGGGCGCGATGCCGGACAGTGACTCGGTGAGGAACCGGTCGGCGTTCATCTGCGCGGAGACCCAGCCGAGCAGCCCCGCCCGGCGAGCCGGCGCGGCGGTCATCTCACCCCGCTGATAGATGGGCAGGAACAGCAGGTATGCCCCGGCCGCACGGTCGACGGCGTCCGGGGCCGGCACCAGCGCGGGCGCGCCGCTGTCCCGGGCCCGGTCCAGCGCCGCGGAGATCGCCGGGTCGGCCCGTCGGTCGTATCCCGGCTGGGCGGTGACGGGGTCCAGGCTGTGCTGGTAGACCAGCGGCGCGTACTGCGGCCGGGACCCCGGCGGGCTGATCGTGAAGCCGGGCTGCCCGTCCCGGCGAGCCCGGACGACCAGGTCCGCGAGGCCGCTGCCGGTCACCGGGACCTGCCAGCTGAGCGCCTGCATCGCGGTGTACCGCTGGCTGAGGTGCAGGCCCTGCACGAACGACTCGAACTGGTCGCCGCCGATCCGGGTCGCACCGGAGCTGCTCTGCACCAGGGCGCCCACCGCGCGCAACGCGTCGAGATAGCGGGTCAGGTTGTCGGTGACCCGGGTGACCCGGCTGGCGACGGAGCGTTCCAGCCGATCGGCGTTCTGCGCCTCGATCGTGTGCTGCCACCAGCGGTGAAACACCACCGAGCCGGCCGTACCGACGGCGAACACCAAGGCGGCGGCCACCAGCGCAACCCACAGCCTGCTGACGAACCGCAGCTGCCGGCTCCACCAGTCCCATCGCAGCATCCGCAGCACCCACCCGACGACAAATCGACCCGATCGAGACGGCGCTCCCGACACGGCCGCCGTGCTGGGACCGCCGGACCACCCCCACCCCCTCCATCGTGGCAACCCAGGGATGCTCCCGTTGCGCTTCCACCCGATCCGCCCGAACAATTCCTGATGATCTTGTACGATCCGACCGCTTCACTCGCGTTCGCTGGCCTTGCGTAGTTGTCGAGTCAACAAGCGGCGCGGGCCGAGCGACCGCTCGCCGGAGTAACCCCGGCGGCCCGGCCGGAACCGCCGTTCGCGGTCCGGCCGGTCGGAACGGCTATTCGGCTCCGCCGATTCGGTCCGGGCGGGCTCATCGCGCGTCCGCGGGGCGCGCACATGAAGCTGATCCGGCCCACCGTATTGATCAATTACGCTCCGCCGATGTCTCCTCGTGCCGCCCGGGCCGCGGCATTGCCCTTCGCGTTGCTTGCCGCCGCGCTCCGGCAGGGGCACAAGTTCTGGATCGAGCCGATGCTGTGGCGGCTCGGGGCGGACGACCTGGATCTTCTGTTGTCGGCGGCCGGCTGGATCGCCAGCGCGGTCCTGCCCATCGGCGCGTATCTGCTGCTCACCCGGCGGGCCCGGCGGCGGCCGGCGGCGTTTGTCGTCGACGTCGCGGGGCGCCGGTTCATCGCGCCGCCCACGCCACGCTGGAACGGAGCCTGGACGGTGTTTCTCGGCTGGCTGGCCGGCAACACAACCATCACCGAGCGGGTGCCGGGCACGGACGTGATACGGCTGGCGGACAGCACGGTCCTCACCGTTGTCGGCGCGGTCGCGTCGGTCGTACTGCTCGTGCTGGTCACCATCGACGCGCTCTGGAGCCGGCCGTTTCTCCAGTTGTCCCGCGACGGGATCGTCGACCAGCGGCCTATCCGGCGCCACACGATCGGCTGGGACGAGTTGGTGCCCGGCGGCCCGCCGCCCCCGGCCACCCGCAACCCGGTGCTGCTGACCGTCTACACCTGGACGGCGTCCACGGCCGGGTCCTTCGCGCCGCGCCAGCTGCCCGCAGTCGACTGGCACGTCGATCCCGCGTTCCTGGCACACACCCTGCGCAGCTACGCCGACCACTCGAAGGGCCGCGCCGCCATCGGTACGGACGCCGAACTCGCCCGGCTCCAGGCCACCTTCGCCGCGGACCCGGTGACGCCGGCCGGCGAGTGAATCAGGTCCGGAACCGGCCGACGGCGGTCTGCAGGTCACCGGCGAGGCCGGTCAACTCGGTGATGGTCTGATTCGCCTCGGACAGGGTCTCGGTGGTGCTCTGCGCGGCATGCGAGACCTCCGAGATGGTGCTGGCGATCTGCGAGGAGTTGCCGGCCGCCTCGCCGACGCTGCGGCTCATCTCGGCGGTCGTCGCGGTCTGCTCCTCCACCGCGGCGGCGATGGTGTTCTGGTAGTCGTTGATCTGCCCGATGATCCGGCTGATCTCCTCGATCGCCTGGACCGCGCTGGTGGTGTCGGACTGGATCGCGGTCACCCGGCCGCCGATGTCCTCGGTCGCCCGCGCGGTCTCCTGGGCGAGATCCTTGACCTCGCTGGCCACCACGGCGAAGCCCTTGCCCGCGTCGCCGGCCCGGGCCGCCTCGATGGTGGCGTTCAGCGCCAGCAGGTTGGTCTGCTCGGCGATCGACGTGATCACCTTCACCACGTCACCGATCTCCGCCGAGGACCGGCCGAGCTTGGACACCGCCGCGTTGGTGGCCTCGGCGGCGGTCACGGCCTGGCTCGCGACCCGGGCGGCCTCGTTGGCGTTCTGGGCGATCTCCCGGATCGAGGCGCCCATCTCCTCCGAGCCGGCGGCGACCGTCTGCACGTTGCCCGAAACCCCGCCGGCCGCGTTGGTGACCACGGCGGCCTGCCGGGCGGTGTTGTCCGCGCTGGCGGCGAGCCGGCTGGCGACGCCGGTCAACCGCTGGGTGCTGTCGCCGAGCGTACGGGCGCCGGTCGAGAGGGTCTCCACGGTGCCGCGGATGGCGGCGCTCGCCCGGTTGACCGCGGCCGCCATCTGGCCCAGCTCGTCGCGGGACCGGACGATCGCGGGGCGGGTCAGGTCACCGTCGGCGACCCCGGCCAGCGAGGTGGTGACGTCGATCAGTTGGCGGCGGATCATCCGGGACACCAGCAGGGCCAGCCCGAGCGCCAACAGCAGTCCGGCGGCGAGACAACCGAGCATGATGGTGCGAGCGGTGTGATAGCTCGAGCTGCCCGACGCGGCCTCGGCGGCGCTCTCGCTCTCCTCGGCGGCCTGCAGCCGGTTGATCGCGTCCAGCATGGTCGCCTCGAGGCTGATGAACCGCGGGCCGATCTGTGCGGGCTCCGGCACCACGATGCCGGGCTCCGGGGCGCCACCCTGGAGAACGATCCGGCGCAGCCCGCTGTGCTGGTCCCAGGCCCCGGAGAAATCATTCAGGGCGGCGAGCCGGGCGGGCGATCCGGCGGCGGATTTCTGGTACGCGGCGAGCCCGGCCGCGACCGTCACGTCGGCCTCCTTCAGGTTGGCCTGCCCGCTCGCCCGGAAGTCGGCGGTGCCCGGGGAACTCACCAGGAACAACCCCCGGAACATGGTGCCGATGCCGCCGCGGATGTTGCTCAACTGCTGCAGGCTGTCCACGTGTTTGGCCTTCATCGCGATCAGTTCGTCGTCCGCGCGGGCGGCCTGGAGCATCGCCACCACCGTGATGACGATCGCGGCCGTCGCGGCGACGAACACCGAGAGCAAGACCTTGGTATTGACGCCCCGATCGGCCAGCCAGCCGGTCAACTTGCTGCGTTCCGCGGTCACCTGGAGCGCCGTCCCAGCCTTCGGCATCTGCCGTCCCCTCGTAGCCTGTCAACGACCAGGCAGTAGTCCCCGTGGTGCCGATCGGCACGCCGGTGGTCAACCTGAGGAAAATGTGCCAAGTTTCCGGCAATCCGGTCGCCGCCGCGATCAGGCGGGAGACCGCCGCAGCGCCTGCCGGGAGATGATGTCCGCCTGCCGGGTCGGTTCCGGGATCCGGAAGCGGCCGCTGAGCCGGACCGTGAGGTCCGCGGCATCATCCAGGCCGATGCGGTTGCCCACGGAGACGAAGACCGGCTTCACGTCGGTCTGCGTACGCACCGCGCGGCCGAGCACGTCGGCGCCGTCCACCAGCTCGGACCACTCGCCCCGCCGCCGGCCGGGATCGGTGAAGGTCGTGGTGAAGGCGGTCTTGGCGACACCGAAGGTCGGCAGGTCCAGCAGAACACCGAGGTGGCAGGCCAGCCCGAAGCGCCGCGGATGGGCGACGCCGTAGCCGTCGCAGACGAGCAGCTCGGGACGCCGGGTCAGCTTGCTCAGCGCGTCCAGCAACAGCGGCAGTTCCCGGAACGCGAGCAGCCCCGGAATATAGGGAAAGGTCACGGTCCCGTGCGCGACCGCGACCTCCTGAACGCCCAGCCCTTCGAGGTCGACCACGACGGCCGCCGCCACCGCCCGCGATGAGCCGCTGTCGTAGGTGACGTCCAGCCCGGTGACAAAGCGCGGCAACGCGACGCGGGCAGCCGGCAGGACCAATCGCCGGCGCAGCCGATCCTGGATGTCGATCGCTTCGTCCGGGTCGGCCGGCATCTCGAACGGCAGATGCGGATCCGCCGCGCCAATGGTCCGCCGATCCGACATGCCGTCAGCATGTCATCCGGCGGCTATCCCCAGCCGGCGCTGGTCAGGTGCTCCGGGAGCAGGCCGGCGACCAGGAAACCGAAGGCCAGCAGCGGCCCGAACGGCACCGGTTGGGCCGGACCGGTCCAGCCGGCGATCCGGGCCGGCAGAAATATCAGCACGCCGGCGATGTTGGCCACGGCGAGCCGTCGATCCGCCCGCGGCAGTATCGGCACGCCCCGCGCAGCGCGACCCAACTGACGACGGGCACCAGATCGCGCACCGCCAGCGGATGCCGGCAGTGCTCGCAACACGACCGGCCACTCACGACGCTGCGCCCGGCGTGCATCCGCCAGGTCAGGGCACCGGCGAAGCTGCCGAGCGCCGCGCCGAGAAGTCCCAGGTACGCCGGCAGCACGGCGCTCATCGCAGCCGCCTGGCCGAAAGATGCCGCTACAAAAGCAGGACGGCGACGGCGGCGCCGCTGGCGACGGCGACCACGATCATGAGCTCGATCAGGGTGAATCCCGACGACCCGCCGATCCGCCGGGCCGAACCCGCAAACCGTTGCATCGCTCCTCCACTCACCTGACAATGCTCCTGCCTGGTCTTCGCACCGGGGGCTACATCGGATGGCGCCCAACGCGTACGGTCATGGAGAACCGGCGTCGAAGGAGTCGTCGATGACCCATGAACACCCAGATGATCTGTTGGACGCATACGCCTTCGGCGACTGTCCCGAGCCGTGGGCGCAGATCGTGACCGCCCATATTGCCCAGTGCGTGCGCTGCGCCGCCCTGGTCCAGCAGGCGAAAAGGGCCGCGGAGTGGTTCAGCGTCTCGCACGCCGCCGCCCCGCCCGCGGGGCTGCGCGATCGGGTGCTGACCGCCGCGCGCGCGGTCCGGCCACCACTGCCGGCCGCCCCCGCCGAGGCGGCCGAGCCGTATTTGTGGCAGGTGGTCGAGTTCGGGGCGCTGCTCGGCGGGCTGTCGGCCGTGCATTGGCGGGCACCGACGCCGTCCGGCCGGACGGTCCAGGATCTGGTGCTGCACCTCGCCGGGAACGACCACAACGTCAGCGCCGATCTCGGCGACCGGGCCGGGCCCCGCCCCGGCGACGCCATCCACGTGTGGCGCGAGCAGACCGACCGGCTGCTGCAGACCATCGGCCGGGCCGACGACGCGCTGCTCGCGCAGCCGGTCCGCCTCGCCGGAAGGGCGCCGCTGCAGCGGCCGCTGCGGGAGGCGTTGGTGCAGCGGGCGTTCGAGACCTGGACCCACGGCGACGACATCCGAACGGCGATCAACCTCCCGACCATGGCGCCGGCACCCGAGCATCTCGCCCGGATCGTGGGCTTCGGCCTGCAACTGCTGCCCGCCGCGATGGACGCGGCCGGGCGCGGCCATCCTGGGGCCGCGGTGCGGCTCGAGCTGACCGGCCCGGGCGGCGCCGATCATCTGGTCCCCCTATCGGTGCGGGGGACGGATCCGCCCCGGGTGGTGGGGGCCGTGCGAATGCCGGCCGACCGGTTCGGCCGGCTGATGGCGGGCCGGGTCACCGTGACCGAGGCCGCCGCCGTGCGCACCGGAGACCGGGCCGCCGGCCTCGACCTGCTGACCGTCGCCGCCACCCTGGGGTGTGAGTGACGTGCGGTCGCATCCGGACGACGTCCGGCTTCGCGCCATGTTGATGGCGGCCGACGAAAGCGCGCTGACCGAGGTGTACGACTGCCACGCACCATCGGCCTTCGCGCTCGCGCTCCGGATCACCGGCGACCGCGCCGGCGCCGAGGACGCGGTTCAGGAAGCGTTCGTGGAGTTGTGGCATCGTCCCGAGCGCTACGACCCCGGCCTCGGCTCGCTGCGGACCTGGCTGTGCACGATCGCCCGGCGGCGGGCCATCGACTGGCTGCGCCGCCAGTCCACCCAGCAGGTCTATCTGACCAGGCTGGCCGGCCAGGCCCCGGTCGAGCCGACGGTGGAGGACGACGTGATCGGCGCGGCGACGGCGAAGGCGGTCCGCGAGTCCGTGCGGGCGTTGCCAGTGCTGTACAGGGACGCCATCGCGCTGGCCTACTACTACGGACTCTCCTACCGGGAGGTCGCGGTCGAGCTCGGCATCCCCGAAGGCACCGCGAAGTCGCGCCTGCGCAGCGGACTACGCCTGCTCGCCGACAAGATGTCGGCGGCCGGATACCCGGTCCGCGACGAGTACACCCCGTCCGCCCTCGATCGGACCTGATGCAAACTCGGCCGCCGGAAGTCATCGCGCCGAGCGATCCGGTCGTGCAGATCTGGTCGGCCGACGGCGACTTCCGCGGCTCCGGTTTCTTCCTCGCTCCCCGCATCGTGGTCACCTGCGCGCACGTGGTCGAGCGGGACGAGCAGGTCGTGATCGGCTGGTCCGGGCCCGATCTGGACGGCACCGTCCTGGTCCGCGATCCGATCGATCGGGAGGGCGGCAAGTACTACCCGCCGCCGGACATCGCCTTCATCGGCGTGGACGTGCAGGACAACCCCACCGCGTATCTTGAGCCCTCGCCGCTGGGCCGGGACGTGGACCGGCTCTTCATCGAGGGCTTCAGCACGATGAACCCGACCGGCGCGGTCGCCCTCGAGCGGCGGGTGGTGCCGGTGATCGGCGAGTCCGGAAACTACCGGCTGCTCAGCGACGCCCACATCGTGCCGGGGATGAGCGGATCGCCGGTCGTCGAGTTCGAGGGCGCCGAGAACATCCGCGGCATGCTCAAGTCCGGCCGGCTGGCCTACGGCAACAGCGCGTACATGATCCCCGTGTACGAGATCAAACGGACCTTCCGGCTGAACAAGAGCGTGCTGCGCTCGCACATGCGGGACCTGCCCCGGCTGGTCCGGCCGCGCCCCGGCGATCCGCTGCACGTGCTGCTCACCGCCCAGCGCGAGGTGGCCAAGCGCTACCCGTACCGGGTGGCGACGCTGACCCGGCGGGATCCGCCGCCGCTGTCCAGCGTCTATGTGGAGCAACGGGCCCGCGCCACGAGTGGCCGGGCATCCGACGAGAAACCGCTGGTGCTCACCCCGCCGGAGATGCTGCACCGGCACCGCAACGCACTGATCATCGGCGGCCCCGGCGGCGGCAAGAGCACCCTGGTCCAGCAGTTGGTGGCGGCGTCGGCCGACTGGTGGCTGCGCGATCACGCGGTCGGCAACGGCGACGAGCCGAACGCGACGGAGCCGCCGCTGGGCCGGGTCGTCGCGGTCCGGGCCGCCGCGCAGGATCTGCTCGGCGACGGCGCCTGGTACGAGTCGCTCGCCCGCGCCGTCAACAACGACCTGGGCTGGCGGCTCGACGTCAACCTCACCGCGGAGCACTTCGAACGCCCGCCCGCGCCCGGCGCCGACTGGCTGATCCTGGTGGACGGCCTGGACGAGGTGCTGGACCGCGCGGTACGCCGGGATCTGGTCGACATGCTCGGCTTCCGGGTCGGCCGGTACGGCTCGACGAGCCGGTTCGTGGTGGCCAGCCGGCCGCTGGACGATCGCGAGTTCGCCCGGCTGCGGGCCAGCCTCACCGCCAGCAACCGGATCAAGCGGCTCGGCGAGTACGACCTGCGCCCGTTCGACTGGCCGGCGGTGCGCACGTTCGCGGGCAACTGGTTCCGGCCGGTCGGCGGGGAGCAGTCCCCGGTCGAGCCCGCGGAGTTCCTCGACGCGATCACCACGGCCGGCCTGGCGCCCCTGGTCGAGGTGCCGCTGCTGGCCACCATCGCGGCGATCGTGTTCGAGGAGAAGCCCGAGGTCCCGCTGCCGATCGACCGGGCCGGGCTGTACGAGACGTTCGTGCGGGTGCTGCTGACCATGCGGGTGCAGCGGCTCGGGATCCGGGCGGCCCTGCGCGAGCAGCTCGCGCCGCTGGGCCAGCAGGTCGAGGCGTTCGGCGAACGGATGCTGGACGACCGCCTCGCCTGCCTGAGCCACCTGGCGCTGCAGCAACTGCGGCACGGGCGCCGGATCCGCGACGTGCTGCCGGAGTGGCTCGCGGAGCAGTACCGGCGCCTGCCGCTCGGCGTGACCGTGGAGCACATGCGTGCCCTGCTGCTGGACACCGGCCTGGTCGCGGTCTACGGCGACGACCTGGTCTTCATCCACCAGAGCTTCGCCGAATATCTGGCCTCGCTGCTGCTGGTCGACGAGTTCGACCCGGACGGCTGGCTGCGGCAGGTGCGCCGGACCGGCCCGGACAGCCTGGGCCTGTTCACCCTCGCGGCCTGGGCCAACGCCGGCCACGACCCGCGGCCGGTGGTCAAGGAGTTGATCGGCGCCGGGACCCAGGGCGAGTATCCGCACTTGCGCGAGGTCGCCGCGATGATCCAGGACGGCGGGGTGCTGATCACCGACGACGTCGGCGAGATCATCGACCTCACCGAGACCGCCGTACGCCGGGTACGCGGCCCCGGCGAGGCGGTCAGCGCCGCGGTGAACGAGGCGCTGCGGGCGATCCTGCAGCGCACCCGGGACACCGCGAAGGTGGTGCGGCTGATCGTCGACGCCCGGCTGTCGGTCCGCAAGCGGGCGGAGGCGGCCCGGGTGCTGGTGACCAGCGCGACGGCGACCGACCACAGCACCGGGCTGACCGAGCTGATCCGGCTCGCGTACCAGACCCGACTGTCGGATCTGGACCGGTTGTGGGCGTTGCATGTGATCGTCGAGTCGGCGCCGGAGCACGAGCGGCGGCACGCCGTCCAGCGCCTCGCCCAGTACGCCGAGACCGCCGCCGGCCTGCACGTCCGGATGCGGGCCGGTGAGCTGCTCGCCCGCTCCGGCGAGGACGTCGCCGGGGCCGCGGCCCTGCTACGCCGGAGCCTGGACCTGCGGCGCCCACTCGCCGAGCGCGCCCAGTCCGCCCTGCTGCTCTCGCTCTATCTGGATCGCGACCGGCCGGGCGCGCAGCGTGGCGCGGTGGACACGGGCGACGTCGAGTTCGAGAACCGGACGTGGCGCCCGGCACCCGGGCGGGAGCCGGAGCGACGCGACTCCTACCTGGTGTCGGTCGAGTACGCGATGTTCCAGCTGGCCGCCGCGGGCCACGACATGGCGGTCCAGGTCACCGAGCGGTACGTCCGGACCCGGCCGATCGGCTGGGCGGCGCGCGGCACGGCGATCATCGCGCTCGCCCGCGCCGGCCAGGACGCCGCGGCCTGGCGGGCGATCACGATCATGGCGAGCGACCCGCAGGTGCCGGCGCAGAGCCGGCTCAACCTGCTGATCGACTTCGAGCAGAGCGTCCCGAGCCACAGCGCGGACGTGACCCGGCTGCTGTACGCCTGGGTCCACGACTGGCGGCAGCATCCCCGGCTGCGGCGGGCGGCGCTGCACAACCTGCTCCCCCGGATGGACGACGATGAACCCCTGGCCCTGGCCCTGGCCTCGGCCGGGGAACTGCCCACCTATCTGCGGGCCATCGCCGCCTTCGAGTACGCCACCACGCCAGAGCGGCAGCAGACCGCATACCACCTGCTCACGGCGCTGGCCCGGGACCCCGGCTCGACGCTGCGGGAACGCCTGGGCTGCCGGGCCCGCCGCGCCGCGCTGGCCGTGCTGCCCTGGTTCAACCGCCTGGCCGAACGGCTGGCGAGCATCGGCTAGTCGAACAGGGACTGCCACAACGCCCAGGTGTCGTGCCCCCACTTCGCGATCGGCGCCACGCACCCGGCGGCCGGATTCCGGTCGCAGTAGGTGGCGTTCCACCACAGCGCCAGCGCGACGCCCGCGATCAGCAACAGGCCGGGGTTGAACCGGCGGAGCCAGCGTCCAGACCGGCCGACGGCCGACCGGGTGACCGAACGCAGCCCGGCGGTGCCCGCCACCGCCAGATCTCCGATCGCGAAGTGCACCGCGGTCAACGGCAGCCAGAAGATCCGGAAGAGCTGGGTCAGTACGAAGTCGACAGTCAGCGCGCCCACCGCCACCACCGCGCTGACCAGCACGATCACCGGCAGCAGCAGATACCTGCCGAGCCACGGGAACAGCCGGTGGACCACGATCCGCGGCACGGCGCAGACCGCCACCACTACGGCTGGCAGCACGACGACCGCTCGCACGTCCGCAGGCAGCCAGCCCAGATCGCCCGGCCGCCAGGTGGCCAGCCGGTCGACCAGGTCGAGCACGTCAGCGGGCTGGATCATCGCCGGACCGATCCCCGTCGGGTGACAGCACGTCGTCCATCCGGGCGACCATCTCGCTGAAGCGCACCAGCGCCCGGCCGACCGCGCTGTCCAGCGCGGCGTCGCCGTGCTCCGCGGTCAGGGCGGCCAGGCCCTCCTCGGCGAGGCTCTGGATCTCCTGGATCAGGTGGCCCGGGCCCGCGCTGGCCGGATCCGCGGGGTCGCCGTCGTCCTCGTCGGTGATCAGCAACTGGATCATCTTCTCGCCGGTGAGCACGTCGACGCTGGTTACCTCGACCTGCAGGCCGCCCAGCCGGATGCCGCCGGGCACGTCAAGATCCGCCTTCCACGCCGTACGCAGCAGATCGCGAACCTCGTCGGGCGACGCCGAACCCGGCGGCATCGCGGCCTCGATCCGCTGCACCAGCTTGGTCGTGCAGGCGTACTCGAGATCGCTCACCCGATGCGCCACCACCGCGACCGGGTCGACGACGAGCCAACTGCCGGAGACGTCCACCCGCAGCACGGCCGCCGCTGCCTCCGGGCCGATCTCGAAGGTCGCCGCGAAGCCGTGCGGGGACGTGTCGATCTGATAAGCGGTCCGCGGGCCGAGGAACAACATCTCGCCGGCCGTGTAGCCGCCGTGCGGCGCGCGGAGCCGGCCGCTCTGGCCATGAAAGACCATCGTCGTGCCGGGCGACGGAACCCTCGACCGCAATAGCGGAAAGCGGCGAAGCTCCTCTATGTACAGAATCGGATTGGCGAAGCCAGAGCTCTCCACCGGCCGAACATTCGACGGTCGCGGCGACGGCTCGGTCAACTAGTCTCCAGCGATAGCGGATGACATCGGATTCTCGACGCAGTCATCGTAACCACACCCGCGCGGAAGGTGACCATGCAAGTTTCCCATCCCGCACGCCTGCTCGGAACGCACGTCTACTCCGCCGACCAGCGCCCGCTCGGCCGGATCGGGGCGGTCTACGTGCCGGACGGAGCGACCCAGCCACTGCTGGTCGCATTTCCCGCCGACAGTGCGCATCCGCGCATCGCTCCCCTGTTCGGCGCCGAGCTGACCGCGAATGGGCTGGTTCTGTCCTACCCGCAGGCGCTAGTGGACACCGGGCCGACTGTGGACCCCGATGTGGAACTGTCGGTGGGCGAGATCGGCTCCGTTCTCAAGCATTATTCGCCCGGCGTACGGATAGAGACGCAACGGCCGATCACCGAGCGGATGACCGCGGTCGGCGACGTCGGTTTCGTCGAGCGCGACGTGCACGGCATCCCGGCGTTCCCGTACATCGGCGACGAGGATCTGCCGCCGATCGTGGTGACCAAGCCCGGGCTTCGCGGGCCGCGCAGTTGACCGCGCTGGAGCCGGAGCTGTCGCCGCTGGCAGCGGGCAACCAGCGGATCCGGGAGACTGCCAAGTGGCTGATCGCCAGCTCGGCGGCGGTCGGTGCGGCCCTGATCGCGGGCAGCCAGCTGTCCAGCATCGGCCGGCTCGAGGTCGGCTGGCCCAGCACGGCGGCGAACGCGCGGCTCTGGGTGGCCGCCGCCGGCTCGCTGCTCGCGCTCGCGGCGGTGGGCTACGCGATCGGGAACGCCGTCCGCGTGCTCCTGCCGGTGCAGGTCCTGATCTCCGACCTGGCGGAGAACTGGGACCACCCGACGCCGCAGTTGCGGCCGGTCGTCGCCTTCTTCCGGCGCCGCCCGAAGTTCCTGCAGGGCACCCCGACCCCGGCAGACCTGATCAAGCGGCGCGACGACCTGGTCGGCCAGCTCGACCAGCCGGCTGCCCCGGCCGATCTGCGCGACCGGATCCAGGCCTTCGACCAGCGCATCGACGCCGTCGAGGCGGTCGCCAACCACGAGGCCCTGAAGGCCGCCTTCCAGCGCTGCCTGCACCGCCTGCTGATCGCCGCCCTCGTCGCCGCGGCCGGCATCATCGCGTTCGCCTGGGCCGCCAACCCGCCGGCCAAGACGATCACCGCCGACCTGCGCAACGCGAAGCTGACCGGGGCGTTTCTGCGCGACGCCGACCTGCGCGGCGCGAAGCTGGACGGCGCCGACCTGACCGGGGCGGACCTCACCGGCGCCGACCTCACCGGCGCGTCGATCATCAAGGTGATCTGGCAGAACACGGTCTGCCCCGACGGCAGCAACAGCGACGCGAACAGCAAGACCTGCCAGGGCCACCTGCACGTGGGCTGAATGTTCGCCTGGTCAGCGCCCAAGCGTGCCGAGGCGGGCGGCGATGTCGGCGCGCAAAGCCTTCTTGTCCACCTTGCCGACCTTGGTGGTGGCGAGTTCGTCGACGAGCACCAGGCGCTCCGGCAGCTTGAACCGGGCCACCCCGACCGCCGCCATGCCCAGCCGGACCTCGTCAAGCGTCACGGTCCGGCCCGGCTGCGGCACCACGAAGACGCACACCCGCTCGCCCAACTCCCGGTCCGGCATGGCGACCGCCGCGACCTGGCTGATCCCGGGCAGCTGATAGACCAGGTTCTCGACCTCCTCGGCCGAGATCTTCTCGCCACCACGGTTGATCATGTCTTTGTCGCGGCCCTCGACCACAAGATTGCCATCCGGCGTACGCCGGCAGATGTCGCCGCTGCGATACCAGCCGTCGGCGGTGAACGCGCGGGCGTTGTGCTCCGCCGCCCGGTAGTAACCCCGCGGCGTGTACGGACCGCGAGTGAGCAGCGACCCGGGCTCGCCGTCGGGCACCTCCCGGTCGGACTCGTCGACCAGGCGAACCTCGTCGTCCGGGGACATCGGGCGCCCCTGGGTGGTGCAGATGATCTCCTCGGGATCGTCCAGCCGGGTGTAGTTGAGCAGCCCCTCGGCCATCCCGAAGACCTGCTGCAGCCGCGCGCCAAGCAGCGGGCGCACCCGGCGGGCCAGCTCGTCGGCGAGGCGCGCCCCGCCGACCTGCAGCACCCGCAACGTGGTCAGCTCGGCGGCGCCGTGTGCCTCGGCGTGCTCCAGCCAGCGCCCGGCGACGGCGGGCACCACCGCGGTGTGGGTGACCGACTCCGCGGCGATCGTGGCGAAGGCGCGGCCCGGTTCCGGCGAGGGCAGCATCACGACCGTCCCGCCGGCCAGCAGCGTACCGATGATCCCGGGGCAGGCCAGCGGGAAGTTGTGGCCGGCGGGCAGGCTCACCAGATACACGGTGTCGGAGTCGACGCCACAGACCTCGGCGCTGCCGCGGGCGTTGTACGCGTAGTCGTCGTGCGTGCGGGCGATGAGCTTGGGCAGTCCGGTGGTGCCGCCGGAGAGCAGGAACACCGCGACGTCGCGGCTGCCGGGCGGGGCCGACTCCAGCCGGGCGCGAGCGACCGCCGGATCGGCGGCGGGGGCGCACAGGCTCCGCAGGTCGACGCTGCCAGGCCCGATCTCGGCGCCGGCGACCAGCACGTGCCAGGGCCCGGTGGTCTCGCCGGCCAGTTCGTGAGCGAGTCGCTGATGGTCGAAGTCGCGCAGCCGGTCGGGCACCGCGATCGCGGCCGCCGCCGAGTGCCGCACCAGGTAGGCGAGCTCGGTTCGGCGGTGCCCGGGCAGGGCCATCACCGGCACGATCCCGGCGCGCAGGCAGGCGCCGGTGAGCACCACGAACTCCCAGCCGTTGGCGAGCTGGACGACGATCCGGTCACCGGCGGCCAGGCCGAGATCGAGCAGCCGGCCGGCCGCCGCGTCGATCCGGTCGAGCAGTTCGGCATAGCCGAATCGCACGGCACGATCGACCAGCGCGACCGCATGCGGGGTGCGCTCCGCGGCGGCGTGCAGCAGGTCGCCCAGCGGCTGCCCGATCCAGTATCCGGCCGCGACGTAGCGGGCCGCGTCCTCCTCCGGCCAGGGCACGGTGCCGTCACTGATGGGCGTGGGCATCGGATACCTCCGGGTGTCTCGCGACCGCGACCGCGTCCAGGGCGACCAGGCCGTACGCGGTCAGCCGCAGTGGGTTGATCTCGATCTCGGCGAGGTGCGGGTTGGCGTGCAGGAGATCGCCGAGGGCGACCAGCACCTCGGCCAGCGCGGCGCGGTCCAGCACCGGCCCGCCCCGCCAGCCGTCCAGCAGGACCCGGCCGGCCAGTTCGCCGGGCATGGCGGCGGCCTGTGCCGGGGTCAGCGGCGCGAGTCGCAGGGCCACGTCGGCCAGGGCTTCGGCGGTGGTGCCGCCGAGGCCGCAGAGCACCACGGGGCCGAACACGGGGTCGCGGTGCCCGCCGACGACCAGGTCGAGGCCGGCCGGGGCCATCGACTCGACGAGATAGCGGCGAGCGCCGGCCGCGTCCAGGGCATCGAGGGCGGCGTCGAGCTGCTCCGGTGTGGCCACCCCGAGGTGCACCCCGCCGATCTCGGTCTTGTGCAGCACGGATGCGTCCAGCAGCTTCACCGCGACCGGGCCCCGCAGCTCGGCGAGCGCCTCGTGCGCCTGGTCGCGGTCGGCGCAGGCGCGGCGCGGAACGGTCGCCACGCCGAGCCCGTTCAGCAGGGTCTTGGCCTGGTCCTCGTCCCACGGACCGCCGCCGATCTGCTGCGCCCGCCGCGGGGTGGCCGACGCCGTGGCGCGGTGCCGGGCCCGGGCGTCGGTGCGCAGCGCGCCGGCCATCGCGGCGACCCCGGACGGATCCGTGGCGACCGGCACTCCCCGGCTCAGCAGGGCCTCACGCAGCCGCCGGACCTCCGGCCCGGCCCCGCCGACCCCGATGACCAGCGGCAACTCCGGCACCTCGGCCTTCGCCGCGTCGACCGCCGCCACCAGGTCGAACGCGTCCGGCTCGGCGAGGGCGTACCCGGCGATCAGGGCCACCCCGGGGTCGGCGGCGACCGTGCCGAGCACCCGGCCGAACCCCGGCCCGGGCCGCCCGGTGTCCACCGGATTGCGCTGGTAGGTCAGCGGCGGCAGCAGCGTCGCCAGCTCCCGTTGCGTCGCTTCGGTCAGCTCGGGCACCCGCGCCGCGCGTCCCCGCAGGTCGTCCAGCAGCAGCAGGCCGGGCCCGGCCTGGGCGGTCACGACGCCGATCCCGGGGTCGGCCGCCGGCCGCAGCCGGGTCAGCGACAACGCGGCGACCGCGTCGATCAGTTCGCGTTCGTCGTCCACCAGCACGGCACCCGCCTGGGCGAGCGCCGCGCGGGTGGTCCGCCACGACGTGGCCAGCGCGCCGGTGTGCGACGCGGCGAACTCGCTGATCTCCTCGCGGCCGACCACGAGCGCCACTACCGGCCGGGTGGGCACCAGCCGGGCCACCGCCCGCACCAGCCGCCGCCCGTCGACGACCGACTCCACATGCAGCGCCACGGCGCTGGTGTCGGCCTGGCCGGCCAGGTGCTCGAGCACGTCCTCGGCGGTGATGTCGACGCCGTTGCCCAGCCCGACCGCGATGCTCACGCCGTGCCCCGCCTCGGCCAGCAGGAACGCCAGCGCGTGGTTCACCCCGCCGCTGGCCGCCACGACGGCGATCCGGCCCGCCGGGACCGCGCCCGCACCGGGCACGAAACTCGCCGTCAGCCCGTGCCCCGGGGCGAGGAAGCCGGAGGTGTTCGGGCCGAGCAGCCGGATGCCGGTCGCCGCGGCCACCGCCGCCAGCTCGCGCTGGTGCCGCGCCCCGGCGGGACCCGTCTCGGCGAACCCGCCGCCATAGATGATCGCGGCGCGGGCCCCGGCCTCGGCGGCCGCGGCCAGGGCGGGCGCACAGCCCGGCGCGGGCAGGCAGATCATCGCCAGGTCCACCAGGCCCCGGTCGGCGGCGTCGCGGATCGAGGCGTACACCCCCGCGGCGGGCTCCGGCTCCCGCGCGTTGACCAGGCCGACATGGCCGGGGAACGAGCGCAGCGATCGGCTCAGCGTGGCGCCCAGCTTCGCCGGGTTACGCGACGCGCCGACCACAGCGACGCCGCGCGGCGCGAACAGCGGCTCCAGGCCGGCGACGGAGACCTGCGCGGTCATGCTTTGCCCTCCTTAGGCATGCCCTTCTGGCCCTCGCCTGCGAGGCGGTGGGCAGGCGCGGCCGTGTGCCGCTCGGTGCAGTCGGTCATGCTTTGCCCTCCTTAGGCATGCCCTTCTGGCCCTCGCCTGCGAGGCGGTGGGCAGGCGCGGCCGTGTGCCGCTCGGTGCAGTCGGTCATGCCGACACCGCCCAGGACGCGACTGCCTCGGCGCTCCCGCCGACCAGATCGGTGCGGCCCGACAGGATCGCGGTGACCGCCTGGTCGCGGTCCATCCCGTCGTCGACCACCAGCGCCGGCACCCGATGATGCAGCCGGGCGCGCTCGGCCAGCAGGCCACGCGGATACGCCCCGCCCCCGTGCACCGCGAGCAGCGCCGGGCCCGACTCCGCGAGCACGGCCAGGGCGGCCTCGGCGGCCGGCAGCCCGGACTCGTCGGCCGGCGCGGAAACCCAGGCTCCCCACCACGACCGGCCGGGCTCGGCGACGGCGGTCAACGGCAGGTCGGCGCCGGGGAACCGGGCCACCGCACGCTCGCCGTCGAGGCGGGAGACGACCACGGCACGCCCCGGCACGGATCGGCCCGCCAACGGCACCGGGCTGGCCAGCGGCTCGGCGCCGTGCAGCGCGACCCACCGCTCGTGGCTGGCCCGGACGAAGTCGGGCGCCCGCCGAGCCAGCCGCGCGTCGGTGATGCTGCGGGACAGGAAGTGGTACGCGAACTGCCAGGGCTCGAACGCGTCGTGATACTGCCCGAACCGCTCCCACCAGCCCAGGCTGGGCCGCGCCGAGCCCTGGATCGCCTCGACCGAGACCCGGGCCGCCGCCTCGTACGCGGGCAACGCCGCCGGCAGGTCGTAGCCGTGCTCGACCAGCGCCGCGCTGAGCGCCATCGCGTCCTCCATCGCCATCTTCGTGCCGGAGCCGACCGAGAAGTGCGCGGTGTGCACCGCGTCGCCGAGCAGTGCCACCGGCCGCGGCTCAAGGGTGTACCACCGCCGCGTACGCCGGGTGCGGAAGTTGCCCCAGCGTGAGTTGTTCACCAGCAGCCGGTGCCCGTCGATCTGCTCGGCGAACAGCTTCTCCAGGTATTGCTTGCTCTCCAGGTCGCTGGGCCCGGGCGGCTGGGTGACGTCGAACCGGTCGAGCCCCGCGGCCCGCCACGACGGCTCGTCGCACTCCACGATGAACGTGCTCGCCTGCGCACTGATCGGGTATCCGTGCACGGCGAAGACGCCGTCCGGTCCCCGCTCGTGCACGAAGGTCAGGCCGTCGAACAGGTAGTCGGTGCCGAACCAGATGAACTTCGCCGCGGCCGTATCCACAGTGGATCCCAGCGCGGGCGCGAGGCGTTCGCGGGTGCGCGAGCCGGCCCCGTCGGCGGCGACGACGAGGTCGTAGCCGGCCAGCTCGGCCAGCTCGGCCTCGGTGCTGAACCGCAGCCGCGCCCCGACCTCGCGGGCCCGGGCCTGCATCAGCGCCAGCAGCACCCGCCGGGCGATCGCGGCCATCCCGTTGCCGCCGCAGCGGATCCGCTCGCCCTTGAGGCGCACCTCGATGTCCTGCCAGTGCAGGCCGTGCGTGGCCAGCGCCTCGCGCAGCACCGGGTCGGCCGCGTGGATGCCGGCCAGGGTGCGGTCGGAGAAGACCACCCCGAAGCCGAACGCGTCGTCGGCGCGGTTGCGCTCGAAGACGGTCACCTCCACCGACGGGTCGGCCCGCCGGATCAGCGTGGCGAAGAACAGGCCACCCGGGCCGCCGCCGATCACCGCGATCCGCACGCCATCACCCCTCTCACGTGTCGCCGTCCAGCCAGGTCAACGTATAACGTTCGAATAGCGATCGTCTAGCTTTTGAAACTTAAAAGCTCGTCAACGTACGCCTCCGCCGGCGCGCGCAGCAGGCCGTGCGCCGCCAGGAACGCCTCGTGCGCGGCCCGGCCCGACCAGCCCTCCGGAAGCAGCTCCGGGGACAGATCCGGGTCCCGGAACGGGAACAGCCGATAGTCGTGCACCAGCTGGACGCGTTCCACCAGGGCCTGCCGGCCGGGCAGGTCACCGGCCCGATACCGGGTCAGCAGGGGCCGATAGCGCCGCAGCAGCTCGGCATAGTCCCGGTCCAGCGCGACCAGATCCCAGGCCCGCGCCGCCATGTCCCGGTCCGCGGCCGGCCCCTCCGACCGAGCCCGGAAAACGTCGAGCCGGACGGCCGGCTGATCGGCGAGGCCGGCCCGGACCTCGGCCACCCGGTCGTGCGGGCAGAGCCAGACGCCGGACGCCAGCGGGCCGAAGCCGAGCCAGGTCAGCCGCTTGCGCAGCTGCTCGCGCAGGGCCCGCTCGGACTCCGGCACCGAGTAGACGACCATGTGCCAATACCCGTCCCAGGGGCCGGTGGCCCGGGCGAAGATCCGGTCCCGACCCTCGTCCAGCAGCTGCCAGGCGGTCTCGGTGAGGGCGTAGACGGTCTCCCGGCCGTCCCGGCGGGCCGTGAGCCAGCCCTCTTTGCGCAGCCGGGTGACCACCACCCGGACCGTCGGCTCGGCGACCTCGAAGCACTCCATCAGCGCGATCAGGGTGCGCAACCGGACCTCGCCGCCGCGATACCGCAGGTAGTCGCCGAACAGGTCGAAGACCAGGGACCGTGCTTTCATCCATACCCCCGCCGGTGCAAGATATTTCGAATTCTTGACGCTCGTCGCAGAATAGTCCCATCATGAGTCTCCAGCACACTAGGAGGAGACATGCCAGAAACCTTCGTCCTCATCACCGGCGCCTGCCACGGCGGCTGGAGCTGGCGCCCGGTCGCCGAGCACCTGCGCTCGGCCGGCCACCGCGTCCTGACCCCGACCCTGCCCGGCCTCGCCGACGGCGACGATCCCCGCAAGCACAGCCTCGCCGACGTCGTCGACTTCGTGGTCGACTTGGTCGAGCGCGACGACCTGCAGGACGTCACCCTGGTCGGCCACAGCTGGGGTGGCTATCCGCTGACCGGCGCGGCGCACCGCCTCGCCCCGCGGCTGCGCAAGCTCGTCTACTGGAGCGCGTTCGTGCCGGCCGCGGGGGTGCCGCTGCTCGGCGAGGTGCCGCCGCACTACGCCGAGATGTTCAAGCAGGTCGCCGCCGCGTCGGGCAACAACAGCGTGCTATTTCCGTACGAGGTGTTCACGGCGGCCTTCATGCAGGACGCCGACGAGAGCCTGCAGCGGCTCGTGCACGGCCTGCTCACCCCGCAGCCGATGCAGTACTTCACCGAGACGGTCACCCCGGTGGATCCGGCCGCCCTGGGCGTGCCGGCCAGCTACGTGGCGTCGGCCGACGACCTCGCCCTGCCGCCCGGCGAGTGGGGCTGGACGCCCCGCTTTCCGCAGCGCCTGGGCGACGTGCCGGTCATCGAGGCCCCGGGCAGCCACGAGTCCCAGTTCACCAGGCCGGCCGAGTTGGCCGCCGCCCTACTCAAGGCGTGAGCGATTGATCAACCAGAGATGAACAGGATCGTGATCCTCGGCCGTGGCGGCGCGGGCAAGTCCACCCTCGCCGCCCGCCTGGGCGCCACCCTGGCCCTGCCCGTCATCGAGCTGGACAAACACTTCTGGGCGCCCGACCTCACGCCGACGCCCAAGGACCGCTGGGCAGAGATCCAACACCGGCTCACCGGCGGCGAGCAGTGGATCATCGACGGCGACCTCGGCCCGTACGACGTTCTCGACGTGCGACTGCGGGCCGCCGACACCGTGATCGTGCTCGACTTTCCGCTCTGGCGCTGCGCCTGGCGTGCTCTGCGCCGCTCTCGCGAGAATCTGGCCTTCTGGCACTGGCTCCTCACCTACCGACGCCGCAGCCTGCCCCCGGTCATGGCCGCCATCGCCGCCAACGCCGGCCGCGCGGAGCTCCACTTGCTCCGCAGCCCCCGCGCCGTCGAACAACTCCTCACCCAGGCTCGCCGCACATAACCTTGTTAGCCTATAGGAATTATATGTGACGTGGGTCACATCGGGCTGACGGAGTGTCGCGTGGACGCTACGTTGCTGTCATGGATCGGAGCACGCGCCTCATTCGACGCCGCTTCGTCGACTTCCTCCGGGTGTGCAGCTGCGCCTGTTGAGGCGGACGGCGCGGCACAGAAACCTTTCTTGATCTCCGCCACCGAGCGGTGAGCCCACGATCCGCGGTGCGCCCGATCGTGCGGTCAACCCCGCACCGGCATCGCAACCCCTTGTCCTGACGCCCCGGCATCGCCGCCGGTCGTGCCGTCCTGCCTCAGTAGCGCCACCGTCCGCTCCACATCGGACGGTCCGTCGCCGTACCCGGAATACACCGTAGGAGTGCCCATGAAGAT
>Ga0307515_10005380_pt1 | contig 25955 bp, 35 predicted proteins | sample 17_EM_MG_FD_194513 | JGI IMG/M metagenome (GOLD analysis project Ga0307515, IMG submission 194513) | Populus trichocarpa ectomycorrhiza microbial communities from riparian zone in the Pacific Northwest, United States - 17_EM | ecosystem: Host-associated > Plants > Roots > Unclassified | place... | reverse complement strand
AGATCGTTTTCCCCCCCCCCCCTTTGTCCTTTGTGCGGCTCAATACATTCCGGGTGTGAAGGGACGGAATGTGTGAATGATCATCAATGCAGATTGTTTTGTCAAAACGGGTTCAATCGAGAGCGAGGGTGAGAAAAATGAATGGTAAAGTGACGCAAAAAAGAGCGCCCGTCCCAGAGGAATCCCCTAGATGTAACAAAGGTTCCAAGGATATGGGTCCAAAGGGACGACCTCGTCACATGTGCACCCCCTCGGTCCTGTGGAAAGGTGTTTGCACCCGCCCGACACCGTTCGGGAGGCACGATCAACATTGGACAGCTTCGATTCGCCACTCCCGGCGGGTCCTCCTCCCGCTCACCTTCACATCGGCAAATGCAGAATCGCGTGAGACCAAGGTGTGGAATAGGGACTCTATAGCAATGTCATCATGGTTTATACGGTACAGCGGAAAGAGTGCAGATAATAGCGAAACGTGCATTGAAGGGTATAGAAAAAACAGACAGCGATCACCCTAACAGTAGATCGAGGTAGAGATTTTGGACCTAGCGTCCTTTCCGTCGACTCCCAGAGCCCGTCTATACTTGCACTAGATCTCATCGCATGGATACCTTCAACCCCTTCGACTCGCGTTCAGCTCCGACTGGCAGCTGTGCCTGACCCTGCACGTGCTGGAGTGCACTCTCGTTACGAATGGACACCAAGACCTCCTTGCAGTACTTCAACTTTTGTAACAGCCGTTGATGCGTCTTCGCGGTCTCCGGGTCTAAGCTGTGGACCCCTCGCAATTCAATCATCATGACCTCGCTCAACGTCCAGGTCGTGAGGTTATGATGCTTATCGATGTGCGAGATGGCCAGGGCCTGTGATGACAGGATGACCTTGGAGTGGTCGTAGAAGTTGAACTAGGGCACGTCAGCGAGGAGTCGGCGCCGGTAGCTCGAATGCGACGAACCTGAATAACGTCCGAACTCATCATGAACACGACCACATGCTTCATCCGCAGGTACTTCTGGACGAAGTCCATTCCGGTCGACTTGAGATAATCCTCGTACGTGTAATCGTAGTCACCGTATAAGCGGTTCATAATGTAGCTCTCAAAGTGATTAAGCAGGTACATCTTCTCCGCGAGTTCTTCGGGGGCGTCTTCCGCACTGTGGTTCTTGCGAACATACACAGCCCCATGTCGCCTCGGAGTAACATAGTCAAGGTGGCTGTAACACGGTCAGGAGAAGCACAAGTACGTTAGTATGGGCCACGTACGATTTGTCGGGGGATACGATTATACTCGTGCTGTCGTTATAACGAACGCCAACGGACCCATCGGTCAAGGCGTATCCCATCCCGTATTTGTGGCTGAAGTCAACCCATGAGACGATGAAGACCTTAGCCTCGGGGAGGATACGATCTTGTTGAGGATCACGGAACAGCTTGCCCATGGATAGAGCCTCGAATGCCAGTGTCAACGTGTGCGCTGCTGCTTCAAATGAGGTCGGTGCGCCACTAATTGACCCAGAGCTCGAACTCGTCGGAAGGGCTGTATCGAGAGATGGGTCAATCTACGCTTTGACGATGAGGGCTTAAACGTACCGGAGGAGGCGGGGGCCTTGATGTGTTTAGGCTCACGATGCTCCCGAGTCCCCCGTGTATCCTTCGGCTTCGCCTTGTCTTTGGACCTCGGTGGCGAACCCAGCATCGGCGGTTCGTTCTCCTGCTCGTGAAGGTTGCCTACGGTGTTCCCTGGAACCATCTGCGCCACAATCCTCGCCTTCTGAGATTCAAGTTCTTTCTTCCTCAGTTCGGCGGCGACTTCCTCAACTTCGTCGACCTCCTCGTTGATGTCGCCCAACCCACCAGGCATCTTGCCAGCCGCTGGACGGACGGGCGACTTCTGCTTCGCGGCCTTTTGTTCCAGACGTGCGGCTTGAAGTTTTCGAATGAGCGAGGACTCGCGGTTGTTGTTTGTGCCCATAACAAGTGGCTGCTTGGCCGAGCTTAGCAGGGCGGAGATAGGACTGCCAGGTTGGACGGCTTTAAGGAACTCTTTCTCCTGCTGAGCGAGAGTAGACGTGTTCGTCGTCGTGTTAACACCAGTTTGCATCTTAGAGTCGACTGTACTGGGAAGGGAAATTTGGGTGCTGTCGTCATCCAGGAGCGCTTTAGCACGTAAATTAGCAAGGTTGGTCCTCGATGCTGAGCGGGAGATGTGACCGAAGTCGGGAACGGAATCGTGGGCAGTGGAAGGAAGGCGAGAAGGGACGGTGCCCTCGGTGAAAAACAGATGGTCAACAATTTCGTGAAGCGTAGGACGCTTCGAAGGATCGGGAGTGAGGATCTGTTGGATGAGTTCCTGGACGTGTGTAGAGATAGAACTGTCGTTTGGGAACTCATATTCGTTGTCACGAATACGCCTGTGAACACAGTAAGACCCGAGGATTGCGAACTGGATGGGGCTACTTACTTGTAAATGGCTTTGACCTCCCTCGTTTGGAAGGGTGGACGACCAATGATGAGGGTGTACAAAATGACGCCGATGGACCAGGTGTCCACTTCGAAGCTGTGACCATTTGCGGTGTCGAAGAGCACCTCCGGGGCGATGTAGTTTGGCGTACCGCAGATGGTCTTCTTGCGTTCGCCAGGATTCTCGATCAAGGCAGCAAGCCCAAAATCTCCGACTTTGACATTCATACCAGCATCCAAGAACAGGTTTCCGAGTTTCAGGTCACGGTGTATGACCTGGTGGGTGTGCATGTAATGGCAAGCTCCTATGAGCTGTACCATAAGGAATCGGACCTCGGGGTCGGTGAAGCGACGTCGGCGGCGTAACATATCCATCAAGGAACGGTTGGGACATAACTCGAGAATCATATAGACATTCTCTTCGTCTTCGAAGCAGTCATTGAAACGAACGATATTTGGATGAGAGAGCGACTTGTGGATCTTGATTTCTGCGTAAAGCTAAATAAACAGCGAACTCAGTATACGGGGGGGCAGACGAATGTCAGAATGTATGCGCCGTTACCTTGGTTTTAGCCTTCTTGGTTTTGAGAGATGATTTGGTGACTACTTTACAAGCTTGTCGTGCGCCACGAAGGTCCTTGACTTCGTACACTCGAGCGAAACCTCCCTCACCAAGGAGGCCAATTCGTACGTATTGCGAGTTGCGCTGCTGGTCTATGATGATTTTCGGAGGGGAAGGAGGGGTAACCTTTGCGTTCTGTCGTGGCAGGGGAGGAGAACTGGGCCTCTTTGCCTTGTCTGCCACCGGTTCTTGTTTTTGTGGTGGGGGTGGGGAAGGTGGCTGTTGGTGGTGATTGGCCCTACGGCCATCGTTGACGTCGGCGAGAGGGTATCGTTTCTGCTGGACCGGGGCTAATCTGGACATCGTGGCGTTCGCTGTTCTGTTTCCTGAGGCCTAACACCAGAGTGATAGGAGAGTGAACGTGCTAGAGGCGTGTTGCTTATGTAAGCTGGTTCGTTTCCCACTTCAGTCGCGTTCGTCACGTGAGTTTCACTTGCAAACCCCGTGCGTCCTCCTCCCGTCGTGCGGATGGATGGTGTCGTTCCACAAACCTGGAAAAGTGAAAACAATCTCTTTTATTCCGCCGGCGTGCGTAAAAGTCGAGCTTGCCTAGGTGGTTTCGCATTTGCAGAAATTTTGAAACTTCCCTCATGTTCTGGAGGCACATAAATTTGGTCTTTCGAGTTCAGAACTCTTCACCTGACCCTTGGCATTATTCGAACGACCATCTTCCAACATCCAACGGAGGATTTCTTCACTGCTGGGGACTTTTGAGAGCGCTGGTCAATTGAGGGGGTGGTGATCGGCAAATGGAAGGTTCCCACAGCGTCGTCGTCAGCACAGCCACCGTTGCAAGGCAAAAGTCCTCTTCCCGCTTTGATACCCACTCCACCCTTCCCCTCCTTCCAGCCAGGTGCGATGGCTACCGTCCCTGTCAATTCCACCACTATCATAGTCGACGACACCGACCCCGCTCTCGTCTATAATGGATCCTGGACCAGGTTCGTCGAGAACTCGGTTCTCCCCCGTATCTCCATCGCAACCGACATGTTTACTGATAATAACGTTATTTCTCCAGGCAGGGAACCGCAGATGAGTTCAATAGAACGACTCACGGCAGTAGAGTGAGTGGCTCTTCTGTACAGTTCAAATTTCGTGGTATGTCGTTAGTGCTGTCCCTCCTCCCTGTGCTGAGCCGTCATCCTCCAACAGGAGTTTCCGTCGCCGTGTATGGAACCATCGAGTCAGATACCCCCTCCTCTGCATACCGTATCGACGGTTCCTCCCCTTCGATTTTTGCCGCAGCAAAATCCAGGGCAACTGTATACCAGCGTCCGTTCTTCGAATCCCCGACCCTCAGCGATGGAGAGCACACGCTGCTCATCACCAACATGGGTACTGGAATGTTGTGGATCGACTACCTTCTCTACACACCATCCGTACCTCGGCCCGTCTCGTCCCCGGCTCCCTCGTCGCTCACTCCTTCAGCTATATCTTCGCCACCACCCACACTCATTTCTAGCATTTCCAAAAAACCTGATATTAGCACCCCGACGCCGGGGCCATCGCCAACGAACAGTATCGCGAGTCCTGGTACGGGGCCCCCCGGCCAAGTCAACCCTAACAGCAAATCTTCCATACCTGCATCGGCCGTCGCAGGCGGCGCGATTGGCGCGTTGGTCCTAATAATCGCTCTCATCTTCGGCATGTTGTACTATCGTAAGCGTGCAAAGCGACTTGCTGGTGCTAATTTATTAGAGAAGGATAACGTCCTCGGTGGTAAGATGACAACCCAAGTGTCCCTCCATATCTCAAGCTCAAACTCCATACCTGTTTTGTAGACTCACCGAAACTTGACAAGACTGACCCCGGTGCCGCCATCACACCCTTCTCGAGTTCATATACTCCCGGTCCTCATATCTCTTCTGGTTACGGGAGCTCCAAAATGAACATGTACCCCCCAGGCTCCGCATACCCGCCATCAGATTACGGCTATCAGAACCAAAGCCACCCATCGACACCAATATACCACTTCTCGAATCACTATTCTCTCCCGTCAGGTTATAACGCATCCTCGGACAACATCGCTGGTGCTGGCGCTGGTCCCGGCCATGGCGGGATGGGCCACGGGGGCACTCAGTACGAGTACGCTAACACGGATGGTCAATCTGATTACCTCCAGAACCCGCATTCTCAATACGGTGGAGTTCAACAACACCCCCTCGCTTCACTGGACAGGCTTGCCGTCCCACAACGCCGAGTTTCACTCGAGAGTGCCGAATCGGACATCTCGTTGGCGTATCTGTCAGGTGACCGTGTCGCAATGAACCCGTCCTCACCTCTCCCGGACGCTCTACCAGCCCCCCCGCCGATCCAAGCTACTCTCCAGCGGACGGAAAAGGGCGGTTTCATCATACACAACGACAGTACTTCAGAGCTACGCCAACACGAAGATGGTGGGTTGAGACTCGACTTTCAACAATCCCAAGTCCCCAGCTCTCATCAACACCAGGTAATTGACTTACCTCCGGTATACAAACCGAACTACTAGTGTATCCCACACCCGTCCCCCTCGACTTCACCGCGTGACGTCCCACAACACACACTCAAGCTGTGTTTTCTCCACTATTTTACATCACACCCTCCATTTGTCTACATGTGCCACACTCGTTCCTTACGTCCCACCCACACCCGTTTGTTGTCGCTCTTTTTTGTAAAGTAATCCTTGGGTAGGAGGGCAGGTGCCCGAATCTCGTTGTTGCAAAGTAAATATATTGCTCCATCTAATGTTGATGTCCCTTTCGAGGAAGCGAAGACGACATGGGAAACAGACGACGGTGAATAGATAAGAATGCTGACCATATAAGGTAGGGGAAACGACGATTAGGGTGGGTGGCTAAGTGTACCCCAAGATGCTGCATTATGCCCAATGTCCGAGAATTCTTCCAACGAACCTGTCACCGCCTGCAAGCAGCAGCCCTCCAATGTACCTCAACAGCTTCTTCAAATCGTTTCTATGGTGCACTCTACCCGTATCTCCCGGAGTACGGATTCCATACACTGCCATCGCGATTCCAAGAGCGAGGGCAGCTCCAGCAAACATGGTCTTCTTCTGCACGTTCGTCCTGGCAAGGATACTCTTTCTCAACTTTCTCCTCCTCTCGACTTTCCTCATCTCCAGCTCTCTCCCCTCCTTCTCCTTCATCAGAGCTTCCTCCACTGGGTCGATATAGGGAAGGACGACGAGATGAGGTGTCTTTACATACTGCTCCAGCTCATCATCGGAAGGGGTAGAGGAGAAGGGTTCCGCCCATGTGAATATCGTGCTCCTGGGACCCATTATCTTGTCCAGATCCAGTTTCGGGTGGGAAGGAGGGAAACGAGCGAGTAGATCGTCGGCTTGGCGCAAGAGGGAAGAAATGGACATTTGGGCTTTGGCAGGTTGGCCGGGGGTATCTGGCCATGGATCTGAGTCCTCAGGTTCGGGCTCCGACGGTGGAGTAGATGTCGATGCTGGTTCTGGCTTCGTTTCTTCGGATTCGGTCTTTGTGATCGGCTCCTCAACAAGGGTGGTGTCGTTCTCGGTGAAGGCGGGGGATTTGTCTTCTAGTGGTTCTCCGTCTAGCGCCGTTACGTCCGACTCGTTCGTCAATAGATCGGATAAAGGAGTGGAGAGGGATCTAGTGATATCGATATCACCAGAAGATTCCTGCTTGACCGAGGGGGGCCCCATAGGGGTGAGCTCGCCCGCAAGTTCCTCATTGGTATCTGATGGTGGTGGAGTCGATGAAGCAACCTCGGCAGATCCTACGACCGAGGGTTCTTCGGTCTCCACAGTGGATCCGGGTACGTGGTCGCCATCTGGAAGGGCGTCGATCGACGGTTTCTCGTCCACAGTCGTCGCCGTGTCTTCGGCCTTAGTTTCTGAGGTAACCTCCGCCTCTGGTATAGGAAGTGACGGGTCACCCTCCTCGCCCTCTTCGTAGAGATTGGGCAGGTTACTCAAGATGGAATGAAGCATCCCTTCTTCACCTACGGCTTCTAGCCAAGTGACTTCCTCCTTTCTTGATAGAATCATCTGCTCATAGAAATTAGACGTGGGGTAGGTGGAGTAAAAGTGGACCCACTGCTGCGGCGACGTAAACGCAAGCGACTGGTGGCCTAACGAACAAATAGTCAAAGGTGTGTTGGATGAGGGGGAGTGTCGGCATGTCATGGGAGAATAACGTTAGCAGGTTGGAGAGAGCGTAGTATGGCATTGGAACGTTTCTAGTCGTGTTGTTTAGATTTATCTCTTCCAAGTAACGAAATGGCCACCCACCGTTCAAGAAGCCGCGCATATTCGGGATCAACCAGCCTCAACAGGTTCTTCAGCAGTCTGGACACAGCATGATCAGTTTGGGCACGAGCACGCACCGAGACGGTGCACGAACCTGAGGAGTCCTATCAGAGGTTCCAGACCAGTACCCATTGAGTCCCGAAGTCGATGTAAACTCAATTTCTCCGTAGACACTAACTGGATTTCAGGCGGTAAAGTCAGGAACAACACGCTAACGATATCGTGGTATCCCTGTAATCTGACACTTAGAAAAGGTTTCCTCTCTGGGTGAGAGGAATCCGCACCTGATAATAATTCAACGTTGGTCGTCTCCTGAAAACCGAAACTATGAGCTCGTTGAGCTTGGTCTTCATCTCCTCCTTGACTGCGTCGCTTTCTCCTACAAACAAGAACGACTTGGGTTGAGCGTTTTGTTTCATCCGTTGTATATTAGATCGGAGGGGTATAGGGGATGGTGCTTCACCTGACGGGTAGTGGACGAAACTTCGGTCGGTATCCAACATGATTTGACGTTCATCTCGGTGAGACAGCGACGCTTCCTTCTCGTGGATGACCGCGTCACCGTTGAGTGGGGGTTCGGAAGGCGTAGATGATGTCGAAGCCAAAGCATTGAGAACCTGTGGCCTGTTTACTCTCAGCCACGCGCATCGGTTCTCGCAGGTCATGCTCACCATATCGTCACGCGTTCGTTTCCAAATCCTCCTGGGCTAAGACTCGACCGTCTGAGCTCATCCCAGTCCAAGTGGGTCATCATATGCGCTAAGAAGGATGATGTGGTCGGCAAAGTCGGAGGCTGGTGGACGAACGGATCCGTCGCGGCAGATTTATTCCGGCTACAGCATGTCACCCGCACCTCCCCCAGGCCCGAGTCATAATCTCGGGTTGCACAATCAATGTCGACCAAAACGTTGACCACTGGAGTGCTTGGCTCGCCGGTTCCACCGTTCACCCCACACGCGATCTCCGTCTGTCTTCCAACGTGGAAGGATAATGTCGGTTACGAGGAAGGCGAGAAAAGGGTTGTCGATTCGATGGTCACAGGATACCCTAGATTCTTCATTCACAGAAGTATAAGAAAAGTATGTGATCCACCTATGCTCGTTCACCTTTCAATCGCGCTGAATGTTATCTTATCTACTGACAATGCGTTATTAATTTTTGCTCTAGGTGGCCGGTATATACGAACAAAGGTTTGGGGCCAATGGCGAACAATGTTTGCTATTCCCCACCTCGACGGTTGCGAACCATTGTCGCGCTTTCATCATCCAACAGGCCGCGAAGGACAATGTACAGTTTCCAGTTCGCATCGCCCAGTTTCTCCTCCACTCCGATGACAAGGACAGAGGGAACTGCACCCATTCATCGAAACCCGGTGCAGAGCTGCACATCGTCCTGTTCCCCGCTGATAAGGTCCAGTACGCCAAACCCTTCTGGCAACACACGGGAATGGGCATATCTAGCCGCTATGCCGAGCACTGTTTAACTCTCCTTCCCGAAGAGGCCGTCCCAGCTTCCCCTACCATATACACCAAACCAAAACCCACTCACAGATATTACTCTGTGAAGGGACGACAACAATCACTACCTACCGCTCCTTGCGACGCTCTCAACGACGATCATTCGACATACCTGGAGGAACGATATGGCAGAAACCTTTCCCGGGACGCAGCCACCTTTGCAAAACGCGCATTACGCCGTAGAATCGCTGGTGTGCTGCTGCACGACGAACCAGCTGATTGGGACGCGGTCGGATCTACCAACTCGGAACTGCGGCCCAGTACCCGCGGTCCCGGTGTTACGGAAGGCGATGTGTACCTTTATCCGACGGGAATGGCCGCTATCTGGAATGCTCATCAAACGATATCTGCCTTTAGGCCGGCAGCAAAAAGTGTTGCGTTCGGGTTTGTATTCCTTTGATTTGGGATAAAAGGATGAGGTCACAACTGACGTCTGTGATAGATGGCTTTACGTTGACTCTGTCAAGGTCATAGAAAAGTGGGGTCCAGGCTGTCACTTCTTTGGGTTTGGGAACGAAGAAGATGTAGATTCTCTGGAAACCTTACTCGAGGCAGAATCTAAACAGAACCCTGGATCTCCGTCAATCATGTGCCTGATAACCGAGTTCCCGAGCAACCCTCTTTTGCGCTCGCCGAACCTCCGACGATTGCGTTCCCTGGCGGACAAATACGATTTTCTGATAGTTGTCGACGAGACGATCGGGAATTTTGTCAATGTGGAGGTGATGCCCTACGCGGACGTCGTGGTTAGCAGTTTGACCAAAGTATTCAGTGGCGATGCGAACGTTATGGGTGGAAGGTCTGTAGGATACAGCTGCGGTTTTTATTCACATGCATGATCTGACTTGCCAAAAAACCCTGTGCAGCCTTGTTGTGAACCCGCAGGGACGACATTACCGTGCCTTGAAGGACCAGCTTTCGTCTGCTTATGAAGACATGTACTACGGCGATGATGCTCTGTACATGGAACGCAATTCTCGCGACTTTGAACGACGCATCAAAGCGATCGACGAAAACACGGAAGCTGTGTGCGACTTGCTACAATCGCGTTCTCATGCCGGTGGCGCGATAAAGCATGTATTCTATCCAAAGTGGTCCTCCCGGGAGAACTACGAGCAATGCAGAAAGAGAGGTCCGGGTGGCGTTCCGACTGGGGGGTTCGGAGGCCTACTCTCCCTCACGTTCCGTTCGGATGCAGCATCGAGGGCGTTCTTCGATTCGCTTCCGATCAACAAAGGACCCAGCCTGGGGACCAATTTCTCGCTTGCATGTCCGTACACGGTGATAGCTCATTTCACCGAACTGCAGTGGGCTGCGGAATATGGGGTCGAGGAGGGACTCGTTAGGGTTAGTGTGGGGATGGAAACTAAGGAGGATCTTTTGGGGCGATTCAAAATTGCAATAGAGGCTGCAGAGGCTGCTGTCTGACAGATACTTACCCTCAACGTGGGCGGTCCCGTTAGGGGGTTGGATCGGCTGCTAATTGTACTAACGGTAATGATATGACGACAACTTTTTGGTTAGCGATTCAACATTTCAACTTGAACTCTTCTCCTCGCGACCCGAATCGCTGGTTAGATCAGATGTCCACGTTCGGTACGGTCGCAAGATCCAAACCTCAATCCCTCCGCTCTCGCTCAAGTCCCCCAAATCCAAGTCAGAACAAAAGGATATCAGGGGCCCTGAGGTCGTCTAAGCACGCACGAGGTCTCCACGCGGATATCAATGGCTTATCTTCGCTTTCGTCTCCAACTCCCAGATCAGATTACCTAACCTAAATGCGGAATCACATGCGAGTCGGTGGAACTCTGGTGTTCAACCCGATAGCTTAAAATGGCCACGATCCCATCCCCCCTCTCACCAAGAAATCCCATCCCTTCTTTCTCCCTTCCCTCTTAACCACCATCATCTCCTCTCGCAATGTCTTCAACGGAAACTTCCACCTCCACCACCCCCGGCACCCCCGCCAGCTCCCAGCACCCGCCTAACCTCACAATTTTCTCCCGCGTAGCCTCCATCCCGCTCGTGAATGAATCTCTGACGGTCATTCACACCGCTTTAGTCAACAACCAGTACACCAACGTACCCTACGTTACCGCCCAAAACTTGGGCAAATCCGTCTATCACATCTCCGAGCCGATCCAAGTCCGCCTAGCCGCTGTCTTGATCCGCGCTGACGACTTCGCAAATAAAGGCCTCGACGCCGTCGAGTCATACTACCCCGCTCCTTTTAAGATCACCTCTGAGGAACTGAGGAAGGAGGTAAGGGAGCGCAGGGAGCACGCCTACAGCACCGCCAACAAGGCCTTGGATGACCGAGTCCGTACTCCCGCATACTCGGCTGCACAGGCAATCGATCAGGTATGATCCGAATTTTGTTTAGTTTGTGTTCCCCCAGAGGCTAAGTTCCCGGTCCGTTAAGAAATTTACGCCAATCGTCAATATTGTCGAGGATGCCGTCAAGATGTTGCATACCAAGAATGGCGACCAGGACGTCCACTCACCAACGAGCGAGGGCGAATTCCAGTACCAGCGGGCTTATGCCCTATCTCGCGATCTTCGCGAACAGTTGGCACGCTACTCCGTCGAGCAATTCAAACAGATCGAAAGTCAGAACGTGTTGGTGTACGTTGGATCTCTTATCTCAATTCTTCGTCGTGCTTATATAATCCGTTTGCAGAAACCGAGCCTCAGCCACAGCTCACAAGATTATCGAGACCGCCTCCTCCTCCTATGCGCTCGCCCAGTCTAAGGTCCACGAACTCAGTGACACCATGCTTGCAGAACTCAAGAGGGTCCAGACCGGTACCTACCAACTCCCGTCTCAGGTTCAGAGCAGCCTCAAGGATGTTTCGGAAGGTTTGACGACTTCGATCCATGAGCTCAGCGGTATCATCTCCTCCAACGCTCCCCTGAACGAGAAGGCTGGCAAGATCAAGGACACTGTTCAGCAGAAGGTTCAACCACTACTTGATGCTGCTACCTCTCGTGTGCAGGAGATCCTCAAGGTCATCTCATCTCGTGGTCAGGAAGCAAAGGAAACGGCCGAGGAGAAGGTCGAGGAGAAGACACAAAATGGTTCCGCTAATGGACACACCGAGTAACTCTGTGTCTCTCCTCCCCGTTTCCTAGAACCCGTTTCACGTCCTTTTTTAAGTCACCGGGTATTTTTGTTCCTTTTTAGAACCCACCCCATAGACGTTTGTAAACCTCCTCTCCTTTTGTTGTACTACCTCTCTTTTGGCGACTTTCGGTGTCTGCCTCTGTTCTCGATCCAAAAAGACGAAATATCTTGTTACCATACTGTAACTGATATTTTAGGCAAATCGGGCTCTACAATAACCCTTGTCCATCTTCGTCGTTTGGGGAGTGGTCGTCAGGATGAATGTTGACAACGTCCGCCTGGTGCCCGTGCAATTTGTCAGATTTTTCGTTGAAGGATGTACCGGCGGCGGCGTCGGTAGGTGAGATAGCCTCTTCAGCCTCTTCATCTATTCTTGGGAGTTTTTCGTTCAGGGAACTGCGGTTATCATCTTCCGGAGCTTCCTCGATCACCGCCCCTTCTTCTCGGATGATTTCCCACGTCCTATCTGCTACCTAGGAGGAAGCCATCCGTTACGAACTGTCTTACGGCTTAGAAAGTCGACTTGCCTCAAGGTTCTGCCCTGCACTGAGGTTCTTGATGACCATACCCTCGTGTCGCGAGTGGAGCAATCTCCGCAGTGATCTCGACAAGAACGTAGACATGGCATTCATCGGCCAGTCCGGCGGAACCATTGAAAAGATCTAAAACCCCAGGTGGATAAGTAAAACCCTCCAAGTTTTTCCGAACCGCCCCAAGATACCTCTAAAACATCCAAATTCATTGCTTGAGTATTCAGTAACCTGGACGCCTTATCAACGGATGGCTCGCTGTTTTCGAGAAGAGAAACTCAGAGTTGCACTTCCTACGATAAACCGAGACACGCACCTGCCGCTCATATACACCTTGAGCAATATCACGATCAACTCCTTCTTCAGCTTCTCGTCCACCACGGTTGGAGTGGACCTCATGCCCGTCAAGGCCGTCGATGGGGATTTGCCCCTCCCCCTCCCCGTTGCTTGGGATTCAAGAAGGGAAGCCCACTCTTGGAGGCCGCAGCTCTCTCCGATAGTCTTGGCTAGGACGGGGGAAACGATCTGTCCGCCAAGCGTACAGTACGCCTCAGCTGAAGGTTCATCGTGCAGGTCGCCAACGAGAATCGTGAGCGCAGAAAGGTGGTTACCGAGCTACGGGATACACTGTCAAGCACGACGGGCGAAGGGGATATGGGCTTTCAGTACCTTTCCCTCCATCAGGGCGATTTCCAAAGGGAAGATATTAGAGTGCTCTTTTAGTCTCAACAGGATAGCCCCGAGGTCCAAGAGAGCGGAAGCTTGAAGAAACAGAATAGTTTTCAGCCGAGTTCGCTTGTGGTCCGAGTCTGGCGTCGTCAAAACAAAATAGGCAAGAAAAGGAGTCTGAGTAGTGCTTTTCCGATACCCAGAGACTGTTCCCAGGTTAGCGAAGTGAAAAGTAGGAGCCATTACATATTTACCTTTTGCCCTCCAGAGTTTCGAGATAGCGTCATCGGCGATATGGTTAAAAAGTTGATCCAGGCACAAGTTTGCAAACTCGGCGTGTAGCCGTCGGTCCTGAAATATATATGATAAGCACTTCAGAGCGGACCACGATTCTGCCACCCGCACGGACGTCTGATCGTTCCTGAAGAATCAAGTGTTCCAAAAAATGAGAAGCCGCCAAAGGATCCGCCGCTCGTAGTTGTTCCAACATCCCAATATTATCTTCTGGTTTTGAACGTTTTCCTCCGTCCATAGACGTGATCAGCTGGAGGTAATATGCCTAAGTCGGCAAACGGTGGATGCGAAGTCAAAGTGCTATACCTTCACCGCTCGTGACGAATCTTTCGACGCTAACCACACAGCCCACTTCTGAACCAACTGTCGATCTCTATGCTTCCCCAGAAGGACAAACATATTCGTGAGGGGGTCTGGGATGTCATTGTCGCTCCACCGACCATCTGCAATTCTGTTGCCACAGATGCTTCAGCACACGATCAAATCCGGAAAGGTACGTGACGTACTTAGACCACAGGTCCAGCTGCTTCTCTACTGCACCGGCACGCTCATAAAGTTTGGACAGAGCGCTGCACTGCCCTTGGTTCAGGAAATCCGACTCCACTTCTTCAAGCACGATTTCGTTAGATCCCTCAATCAGCGTGTGGAGTCTCTCAGTCTTCTCTCCACGAGCCAGGAGTTTTGCATACACCGTGTCCACGACCTGATTTAACAGCACTTCATAAATTCAAATCTAGAATACACAACCAAACGCAACAGGTACACTCACGACATTAATTTCAGAGCTTGGGGGTCGGTGGGAGGAAGCAGATCGGCGTTTCTCCTGATACTGAGTCAGGAAACTCTCCAGCATGTCGAGTGCGGCGGATTGGAGTATCCTTTTGAGCTCAGCGGTTGGGGGAGCTGTCTCGGTGTCTGGCATCATGTATGGAGAGTAATTCCTGACTAGGTTTCCCATAACTAGACATCAGTCCCGGTGCAAGCCATGGAATAAGGAGCACACGGGAACGGGGAGAATATGGGGTAAGATGCAGAATTTTAGCACACACCACACGTTCGGACATAGAACGGGGGGATAAGGAGAGGAATGTGTCAAATCGGAAGGGGGGTGGGGTTTCGCGGGCGAAAGCTACTCACTAATCTCTTCGACAGACTGAGCCGTCGGAAGGTATTCCGTAATGCCCGCAAACATTTGCAACGTGTCTCCCGGCCTAAATAGGGTCCCTTGGAGGTCGGGGAAGTAGCTGATGAGGATTCGGGGGTCAAGGTCTCCGGCGAACAGATGTTTGCCTGCATCTTCAAACAAGGTGTCTTGAAGGCAAACAAAACCTATACGCTGGTAGACTAAGCGTAGTTCTTGGGTCTATCACACGTACGATTAAGGGTGAAACGTTCGCGGTTTGGTATTCTGCCGTACCTCGACGTGGTCAATCGCGTTTGGGTCACAGTTCAATCTCTTCCGGCATTGTTCAGCCAATGTAACGGCTTGGTCGATCTTGTGTAGCTCAAGTAATGCTCCGATTTGAGATATTAGCGTCGGTGGTAGCAAAGAGTGAACTGCGTCTGCCGAGATGAGGAGGACATTGGAGTGAAGAAGGGCTGGCATTTACTCATGAGAACAGACGCCCGATCCATTCAATCTGCCTGACCGCGATCGAAAACATTCGTATGTACGCTACTCGTCTTCCTGATTAATGGTACAGGTACAAGTCGCAAGGCATCCTTGAGCTGGGTGGAAGGGACCGTGTGGCTCTGTGGGTTCCAAGCGAGACCGCGCCGTGGCTCGTTTGGACGCCCGGAAGACGGTTCGGGGGCAGACACAACCTGTTTAATCGACTGCGTCTCGATGTCACGCACCTCCAGACTCTGGTCGGGCATGAGAGCGACCAGATAGGGGTCATCGTATACTTAAGTGACGGAGAACATGAGGTTATAGGACGTAATATTTGCCCGCTCAGGAAGGACTTACAGACGGCAACAGGATAGCTTGAGTACTCGAAGGTTCCGCGAACGGGATCACCGCTTCCAGAAATGAACACGGCAAGCCCGCGGCCCTCCAGAATCGACACGATGAGGAACTCATTGCTGCCTATCGCGGTGATTATCGGCTTCGCAGGGGCTTCACCGGCGTGTGAGAGAGGCATCACGGGCAACATAGTTCCTCCCCCCCGTAGGTCGAGGAGATTGAAATTCTCTCTGTCGGCTACACAAATGAGGGGGCCCGTTCTGCACGCGCCGGGTCTACAATTGGCCAGGGGGAGGTCCTGTAGAATCCACTGAACATGCTGCTCGGTTAGGGTTGAATATTGATCACCTTCTGAAAGACCAGCTTTTCTCGTAATGAGAAAAGCCCGAACCCGGTCTTCTTGATAACACAAAAGTCAACCGCTTCGACTGTATGGATCGGCGCATGTAGGAAGGGTCGCGATAGTGCCTGCTGGTCCACGGTTATAGCCTGTACGTTTCGTATCGGCGGAATTGGGAGGATGTTGAGCTCGGGTAATGTGAAGAAGTGAAGTTGGCCGTCTGGATCGAAGGGCACGCGTAAGTTGGCGAGGAACCCGGTCAGTTTCGCAAGACCGACCTGACAAAACCAAAATACGTGCGACACATGGCACGAGTATGATCTCTTCGATGGGTTTTGGGGTGGGCAACCCCTGCGTGCCAAGGATGGAATGTGTTTCTATCTGGGGAACTATCGGATGAGCACAGGCAATCGCAACTCCATAGAACTGACCTGGTTTGGAGATTCAGCTTGAAGACCGAAACGTAAGAGCTGGCCGTTGGAACATCCAACGTAAATTTCGGGGCCTAGAAACCTCAGATGTTTGCCGAGTGGCCGATGGATGTCTGAGCACACCTAAAGCCTGAGAACACACGATCTGGCATTCAGATGCTTCGCCTGTACATCCACGTTGGGTCAGACAGACGGCACGACGGAAGAGGGCAAGATAGGGTTACAATAAGCTCTCAAGAATTCTGGGACGAGTTCGGTGAGCTCATAAGGCGGAATATCTGCGGGGATACTCATATTGTTGTGGACGTCAAGAGATGACCGCTTCCTGGTGTGGGACGTAACACCGACGTACAATTTACAGAACGTATTTTAACCTTTGGAACGAGAGACTCAAGCCGTCGCCTGTATAAATACCCTAAGTGGCCAAGTGGCCAACTGGTCACCACCCTCGATACTCGCGCTATCTACTCTTCTTACACACTGCCTCCGCCCCATCGACCGCCATGGCCCACTTGAGACGAGCATCCGTGTCCAGCTCCCACAGGAACCGCAGCGTTTCTCCTCTCGTTTTCGTCGCCGCCACCAATGCAGACACGGACGAATGGATCAAAGCCTGGAAGCTGGTCACCGCTCAGGGTACGGATCATGTCTCGCATAGCATGCCTCTTCTGTTCGGATCGATTCCGACACAAATCCCCCAGATCTCGTCGAATCTCCAGTCGTCACAATCGATGCAGACGAAAGCGTAGAGGTTGCTTGTGATGTGCGTCGGCTTTGTGGCTGTTATACTTTTCGCTCCCGCGTTTATATCAACTCCTTAGACCCTTTTATCATCCGGCACCCCTTGTTTGGCCATCCAAGCAAAGGATTCATCTTATCTCGGCCTATTCGATGTGCGTATCCGCCGCGTTCACTTCTGCTATGTTTTCTCACTCCTTCTAAGAACTCCGACGTCAACGCGTTCCTAGTTCTCGCGGCTACACGGAACAAATCTACCAAACAGGGTGACCCCGCTGATCCAAATAGAGCTGAGAAGATAATCGCCGCTGCTACTGCAGGTCATGTCCCAGTACAGCTTGTTAGCAGTAAGGTTAATCTCACTGGTCAAATTCCCAATTGTGTTGACCGCAGTAAAGATCTCTCCGACAAGAACCCGCTACACATCCTCCCCCATGATGCTGATCTTATCGACTTACTCGCACTCTTTGCTGAGGGTGCCCACAGAGGTGCGGAATCTTAACCCACGGTGACTGGACGGTGGGCTGATCCCGACCAGTGCTTGTCAAATCACCCACTTCTCCAACTGAGTTCCTTGGAGTCGTGACTGACCGGGGAGCGCTCTCTTGGCTTGCCTCGCAAGCTCAGAAAGACTCGACGTTCCTACGTTACCTCTCGAACACCCTCAGCTCTCTACCGCTACCCTCTTTGTATCTTTACTCCTCGGTGGTCGCTGTCACCGCCACGTCCACCGTGTTGGACGCGATGTCGTTGATGAGTGACGAAGGCGTCAGCAGCGTCGCGGTCACCGCCGAGGAGGATGGCAGGCTGTTGAGTGCAATCAGTGTGACCGATATAGGGAAGGTGTGTCGCCTCAGTGTTAGCCGTTGCCGTACATTACACTGACGCCGCGGCCAGATTGTTGTTCCATCTGAGAACGGTCAGATCCTCTCAATGCCCGTTCACCAGTTCGTAGCCAAGGTCAAGGTATGACCCCAAACCTTGCCGGCGGATGAGTGTGCCTAAAGACCCACCCCCAGGAGCCCGACGGTGCCACAGATGGCGCTGATAAGTACCCAGGTGTGAAACTGATGTGACCCATGACGGGTGTGTACTTACCAACTTCCAGTTTACAGTGTAGTTCCCTCGAACACCTTAGCCTACACAATGCAGAAATTATTAGCGAGTAGGTCCCGTTTCGTTTATACCACCACAAAACTCACCTTCCACAGCCAACGCACACCGACTGTTCGTAACGGACGATAACCCAAACTCCCCGAAACTCGGGAACAGCCCGGAGCCGTTATCTGGGATCGTATCCATCGTTGACGGTATGTTTCGCCCCATCTGTGACCCAGGGTTCGCTCAACACCTTTGCTAGTCCTCTCGTTGTTTGCTATCGCCGCAAACATACCAAACGTAGATCCAACACGCATGCAGCGACATCGCCGAGCATCCTCCTCAGCCTCCCCTTCGTCGGGTCGAAGGTTCGGGCGGTCTCGTTCGGCAAGCGTCACCAGTGAGCGTGGGATGAGCCCGACGTCCAGTTATAACTTTGAGCGAAGGTGACTTTGTGGTCGTTTTCACTTGGCCCACGAACGCTGTTGTATTTCTAGGGTCTTGTTTATTGTAAGATACTTTTTCCTTCACGCTTTGGTTTTTCGAGATACTGTACCTATTACCACTAAGTTTGCATCTCTCTTGAATTATGGTCAACACGTTTGCTTGAAGATACGAAGGACCCAAAAACACTGAGACAACACACTATGAGAAGATAAAGGGGGTGGATCTGGCCGTCTATTCGTTTTCTGGCCGGATCCCGTTGTCTTGCAGGGTCATCTCGTCAAATTCCTCCAAAAGCTCCTCCAGCCTGACCTCTGGGAAATCACCCTCCTCTTCGTCCCCGTCCCCCCGAGCGTCGTCGGTCATCTGCACGTCAGGATCGAGCTGACCCTTAGCTCTCTGCTTTCCACCAGACAACCTCGCAGCGACCTCAGCCGTCTCGGCAGCTTCGTCCTTCTGGATCTTATATAGATTTATCGCTCCTCTCATCTCGAGATCTTCCTCAAGATCACGCAGGAACAGTTCGTAATCCTGGTCAACTTTCTTCCTATCCCTTCCCCCCATTCGTCCAACAACACCCCTCGCTCCGCTCGTCTCACCTTCTTCACCCGCCTCCTTAGCGATACTGCGCAACCGCCAGCCCCTCGTCTTGTTCTTCTTCCTCCTGTTCGGATATGCTTTCCTCACAAGGACGATGTCAGGTATCCGGTCTGAAGGGAGCTGGGCGAAATCGTCCGAGTTGAAGTTGGCGTTGGTCAGGTGGTATCCCATAACCGAGTCACCTGGTTGGAGGATGGCACCAAGGTGCGTGCGAGTGTGGAAGATTTGGTTCGTCGAAGAGGCGAGTTCGTAGTCCATCTCGACGTCATCGCCGTTGTTCCCTGTCGACCTGAAGGCTCCGGATAGTGCGACCTGGGCGTCTGCTAAGACCCACTTCCCTTTAACAGGACCAGATGGCTCGATATCGAGAACGGTGAATTCGACGAGGTCTGTTACGGAAGCCAGGGAGAAGAATGGCGTCCTCCAGTAAGCCAGGACGGTGACATCGCAGAACTGGAGTGTTTGTGGATCGAGAAGGTGAATTGAGTTTCCCACTCGAGTGCAAACGGTCAGAGGACTGATGTTGCCTAATGAACGCGCTTGTTTGGGAGGGATGCAAACGAGGTCGTCCTTACAGATGGGGGCAATCTCGACGGAGAAGGTGTACTTGAAGTTGGCGGTATTGGAATGAGTATCAGCGGACAGCAGTTGTTCTGAAGCTTTCGATCTACCCAAGACAAAGAAGTTTAGCATCACTCAAACTTTTCATAAGATAGGAACCCACCGAACGGGTACGCTGGCGGTCAAAAAGTCGGTCATCTTCACAGCGTGGCTCTTTTGACTGTAGAAGAAGTCTAAGCCATCCCTGACTTCCCTCACGGAGATGGTATCCTTTTGGGCCCCATGTTTGAGGATAAGCTGCTCAAGAAACAGAAAGGTGCGCTTATGCGAGACCTTCTGTCGGACTTGAACGAGAGCTTTCCAGGTGTTTTTGGCGGCAAGTCGTGTGCAGTCCGGGCATTGTGTGTACTGGACGAGGAACTCGATCTCGAAGATTTGTTCGAGGATAGTGGCAGTTAAGACCTAACGACATTACGTGAAACCGTGGGATGGGAAGGGTGCATATAATCACGCACCTCCTTCTGGATGGTCATAGAAACCCGTAATCGTTTCGAATGCGGTTCTGTCCAGATAAAATGCGCTTCCGTTAACCGCACTTTGTTCAACCCCTTCAACTTCTTTAAACAGATCGCGAGCAACTCCTGCGATTCCGGCCTCGCAATCGTCCATGTCAGAGGCGGAGACAAGAACCGTTCACAGTTTCTGCAGAAGGACACGGACGATTGTTTCGGAATCCCTTCTGTGATATCGATCGTATTCCGGAGACAAGCGACACAAAGATTTGCACCGTTTGGCACGATAGGGGTACCGCAGTCAGCACAGAGGACTCTGTGTATCGGGGTACTTTGGACGAACTCCATGGCCGTTGCTTCTGGGTGTAGGGTGTAGGAGAGAGAGGGATTGGTGAGCAGGCTGACGAATCGACCATCAGATAATTTTTGATCGAATCGACTCAAGGCTGCGGGAGCGACAAAGTCTCGTGCACGTGATCATCATTTATCCAACCGCGACCCACCGCGAAAGAAAATCTCTACGCGAAAATGTCGGAAGGAAGGGTGCACGATGAGCAACAGTACCTCGACCTCATCAGGACCGTTCTAGCCTCGGGAGAAACGCGCCCAGACAGGACAGGAACGGGCACAATCTCCATATTCGCGCCCCCATCCCTTCGATTCTCGCTTAAGGACTCGACACTTCCTCTCATCACCACCAAACGCACCTTCTTACGTGGCATCGTCGAAGAACTCCTCTGGTTCATCCGCGGAGAGACGGACTCGAAGATCTTATCAAACAAGGGTGTCAAGATTTGGGATGGGAACGGTTCCAAGGAGTTTCTGGAGAAGCGCGGGCTCGGTCATCGACGCGAGGGAGATCTTGGACCTGTCTATGGTTTCCAGTGGAGACACTTCGGCGCTGAATACAAAGCCTGCGATACCGATTATACCGGACAAGGCGTTGATCAACTCGCGGAGTGCATCCGCAAGATTAGAGATGATCCTACAGATCGTAGGATCATCTTGAGTGCTTGGAACCCAGCGGGTAAGCTGCCTGTTAAGGTGTTACGGACGGTTCAGCTAATGCTTGTATCTAGCGATGCCACTCATGGCGTTACCACCATGCCATATGATGTGCCAATTTTATGTCCATCTTCCCCAGGAACCGGGTCAAAAACCGGGGCTCTCGTGCCTCATGTTTCAACGATCCGCCGACCTCGGCCTCGGAATTCCATTCAACATCGCGTCCTACGCACTCCTCACGCATATGATCGCACATGTCACCGACACCGAAGCTCGCGAACTCGTCATCCAACTCGGCGACGCGCACGTATACCGAGATCACGTCGATGCACTGCAGATCCAACTGGGGAGGCAACCTCACCCGTTCCCTACGATTAAGTGGAAGAGGAAAGTCGAGGTGATCGACGGCTTCGAGAGCGAGGACATCATCGTGGAGGGTTATCACCCACACCCACCTATCGCTATGAAGATGAGTGTGTAACCACTCAAGTAATACACAGGCCGATGACCGCAAACTCTTGAGGGATTTTTGGTTTCCATGAGATGGCTGGTGATCCATACCCTCAAACGGCGATGTGGTCGAACGCAGAGTTTCGGCCACATAGCGTCATTTTAGCGGTATGCATGAATTTGGTCAATACAGTATATATGTACATTACATCACACCAGACTAGGATGGTTACAATGTGGTTACAGATACTCCAACGGGTGGAAGGAAACCGGTTCTAGTACCCGACAGCGAGGATCTTTCCCTTCCATTGGTCCCAATGGAGGATGGCCTCCTCCGCAATGAAGTGCGCAATGTCCGCCCTGGAGACGGTGTAACCCTTATAACCATCTCCCTCAACGATTTTGTAAGGTTTGTCCTTCCTGTCCGCTTTGTCGGCCTCGCACTTCCCGTCCGTCAAGAGCGCAGGTCGGACGACGATCCAGTTCTCCAACGAGCCAGCAGCGGGAAGACCCGGCCGCGACTTCCACTCCACTCCACCACCAACGCCTCCGTTCATGATCTCGGGTTCGGGTTCCGGATCCGCCCAAGGTTTTCCGGCGGCGTAGTGGAGGATCCGTTCTAGGCCAAGCTTATCGGCGTGAGGGATTTGCAAGAGCCAGGAGTAGAGTGGTTTGAAGAGGGTGGGGAGGCTTTCGTGTGAGGCCTTGGTGAGACCCGTCGAACTGACGAAGATGAACTTGGGGTCCTGCTCAAGGTGCGGCATATTACAGAGGACGTTGAGGAATGATTGGGTGCATAAGTTCCGGGGCTCGATGACGGCACCGTGGGTTAATGTGATCTTCGCAGTTCCACCTGAAGCATATCGGTGTTAGACGTAGGACAAGTGGGTGATTGAGACAGTTACATACCGACAGAAAAAGTAACAAAGTCGACACGACCAGTGACTTCTGCAGCTGCCTTCCAAGCATTCGCGACATCTCCGGCGCTCAAGGCGTCTCCTCCAACAAGGATAGCCTTTCCAGAGTCGAGATAAGGCTTGATGGTAGCGTCGTCATCAAATGCCTTGGGGTTTCTCAGGAGGAAGACGACGGTAGCGCCGTGACCTAGAGCAAGTTAGGTTTCCCCGTACTGCAAGAAAAAGCTGGAAGATCTAACCGAGAAGCCTGACGGAGGAGAGGTATCCTATGTTCCTCGAACCACCGAAAACGAGAATTGTTGTGTTGTCGAGAGACATTGCGTTGGGGGTGTGAGAGAAGTAGGAGCGAGATGTCGATCCAGCCAGCCCTAGCTGACAGACTTATATACCACTGTCACAGGGCTGCGCGTGAGTGCGCTCAGGCATCCGTGTGCCGTAGTGCGTTTCGCTTATCAATGCGAACATCTAGCCAAGATGGGAGAAGCTGGGAGCCTTATCGGATCTGATTGGCTCCTCGACCGTATTTGAAATACGGTCTTTACTCATGACGTACTTACCTACGTGACCGGACTCGGACGCAGTGTTGAACGTTGACCCGCAACCCAATGCCAGAAGCTACGTAAAGTTAGGCGAAGCCACTGGTTATGCATCGCGCTCTACCACGGCTACGGGGAGTCCGATCCTTCGCGTCAGAAACATCGGCTCTTATTCCTCTCTGAATAACTGCTACCGCATAAAATAAATCTCCTTTTCGATAGTACCCTAATCGAATGTAAGTAAAAGAGTGTTCTCTACCTCTGCCCTTCCTACTTAACCATTAGAATAGTAGAGCCTCGGTAGACAAGAATCATACATGATGCTTTCTGTATCACCAATCCCATCCCATCCTCCCTACGTAGCCGTTAGAAAAATAATAACGCTCAACGACTCAGACACGCACTGAGTGTGATCAAGATTGACCGAAATCGTATCCGCCGGGTGACTCTCCCCACAAAAACTGTTGGAATGCTGGTACGGCTTGACGATCCAGACACGTACCGAGGGCATCCGAATCGACCCAACTTGTTTGTTTCAGGATATCGCTGCTACAGAGCCGTTAGGATGAAAAGGACAGCAACGGGCAAGAGATGTACTTGGTATCGGAACGAGTTGAAAACAACTCGTCTGCCATAGCGACCGACCCGTCCTTCGCCTGGCTACTCCCATCCCCGCTCGATTTCGCACTGCCGTGGACGAGCTGCCTGGACGATGGCCCAAAAGGTTATGCCTTCGAAGAAGATAAACTGCACAACGAAGGTACAGGAGGCCAACGCATAGCAAGACCGTTCAAAATTTGAGTTTCTGCTGTTCGATGTAATTTCCCCCGGGGTGTTGTTATTGCATGAAACTCTGCTCCGAGCCCTCACACTATGCATTTCCAAGATGCGTGTGATGTGCGATAGACTGGTGCTGATGAGATTATAGAAATGCGGAAAGATTTTCCAACAGGTTGCCGGCCCCCACTTGGATGCTGCGGTATCTCAGAGGCATGCTGGTAACTGAGGCTTACGGAGCCTTTTGTTACGCTGGATCGTCTCTTTACGGAGGGACATGAATGATGCGCGTCCCCGCCATTGACCCTAGGCTAACAACTCACCATTTGTCATTCAATTCCTCTGCACGGCGCACACACGTCCTCGAATGACCGTAGGCACGTCGGGCGAACTCCCCGGACTGTTATCCGCCGTGGCCGCGAGGGCGGACGTCTCCCTTTGGAGTATCCAAGGCGCGACGCCGTGGGAAACAATGTTGCCTTGCCCACCATTGATGCGTTGTTGGAGTTCTCATTGACCTCTTTGGCTCTTCCGACCCCTGCAGGCATCGGCCCCTCTGCACAATGGCGTTTCTACGCTACGTTCCATTACCGGCGTACTCAGGGCCTTTGCACGCTTGGACCTTCTGTAGCTACATGGCACCGCCGTCCTCTCTGTCGTCCTGTTCATGAGCAACATATTTAATGGACACCCGCTACTATCTGGTTCCTTCAGGTCACCCAGAAGCTCATCGTGTGCGCCATGGTACCAGGGATGCCTCAGGAACTCGTCGACAAGATCATCGACCTCGTTGCTAGCCGCGAGAGGAATACGCAGATGCGAGATCTGAAATCGTGCTCGCTCACTGCACGATCGTGGACTTGTCGCAGTCAACGGTATATCCTCGAATCCGTCACAATCCCCTCCTTCGACCACCTTCTGAAATGGACTTCAGAGATCGACCCCACGAGTGGTATCTCATCCTACGTGCGGACAATAACCCTCTGCGATAACCACACTTGGCGATTTTCCCCCGACATCCTCGCCCGACTCGAACACTACTTCGCCTCATTCGACCGTCTCGAGTGCTTGAACCTCAAAGGGTTTCACCTCCACTCCGGCATTCGACACGGCGAACTGATCCCTGAGTGGTTCGGTCAATTCAGGAATACGTTGAGGACCCTCAACCTTGAATCATGTTCGTTGTCCCCCAGCGCGTTCCAATCCATACTCCATCTCTTCCCTCTCCTCGACAACGTTGCTATCAACGACGACTGCCATGCCGTAATCGATACCGAGGGCGACCGAGCGCTGGAACGGTATCATGGGGATGTTGCCCATTTCCGGGGAAGCCTGGTCACTGGAATCAACACTCTCCGGGAATTCCTTCCGTGCCTTTTGATGGTCCCGCTCCAGTTCCACCGTTTGGTCTGCTTTTTCAATGGGGAGGGACACCAGATTGTATCCGTTTGTGCCCCAACTTTGCAAATCCTGAACTTTGAAGGTAGCCCCGTTTCTTCCCCACCGATTCCTTAGACCGTACACAACTGACACTGTCTTGGTTGGCAGACCGCGACGTCAACGATATCCAAGTCGATCCAATTTCCTTCCCGGAACTTCGCGTCTTTGAATTTTGGATCGGGGAATGGGAAGACGTAGACCCGATGGTCAACCATTATTTTCCCCTCATCGAGTCTGCCCCAAACCTCTCGACGATTCACATCGAAGTAACCGAAGAGACGAAGGATTCGGACATCCCTTTCCTCAGGGATTCTTCTGGGTGGAAGGAAGTCGACCTACAACTGTGTAGGTTGGCAAGCGGGGCCAGAGGAACGGTTACCCTCGTCCTGGACGTGGTCCTCAGCCCCGAACTATCCGACAGGAAGGATGTTTTCGGAATTCTGGCCGGATCCCAGTTCCTCTCTGAATTCCTGGGAGCAGGGGGTCTCATTCGATTCAAGTAGCATCAGAGTTACACAGACGTTCACGGACATTGAGCATAGTAATTCATTGTAACTTATTGGAAACGTCGCTTCTCTACAACTCCAACCACTTCAAGATCTTCTTCGACGTTTCCGTCCTATCGGGGTCGTGCCAATCAATGGTCAC
>Ga0307515_10005379_pt1 | contig 25960 bp, 28 predicted proteins | sample 17_EM_MG_FD_194513 | JGI IMG/M metagenome (GOLD analysis project Ga0307515, IMG submission 194513) | Populus trichocarpa ectomycorrhiza microbial communities from riparian zone in the Pacific Northwest, United States - 17_EM | ecosystem: Host-associated > Plants > Roots > Unclassified | place... | reverse complement strand
TCTTTGCGTTCGCTATTGTTTATCCTTGTTTATCAAACAAATCTGATCATATTTGTACGATGAACGTGTACATGAGAGTGATAGCGAAGAGTGAGATTACTGGGCGAAAGCCCGAAGGGCTTTCAGGTCGCAAGGATGTGGAATCCGGGTGTCTGAGGCAGCTGCGTGGGCGGGTGGGACCCACGAAGCTGGTTCGGAAACCGTTCCCTACGGCCTAAGCTGGTTTTTGGCCAGCGGAGTGTGAAGATATCCGTTTGTGACGGATGTCTTCACGAGTGGTGTGGTGGGTGGGGAAAAGAAAACGAGAAAGGCGGAGGGAGGACCGGAGTGTGAGGAGGTGGAGGTGTACTCGAAGGAGTAACTTGTGCCGGATCACATTCGCGCCGCAAAGACATAACTCTCTTTGCTCCGATCGTTCCTCACTTCGCCGAGACTCTCAACCTTTGATCTGAGGCTCCGAGTGATAGCGATCTTAAACACCTTTTCCGGAACCTGAGAAGAGGCTCTGCGTGGCGGGATCCCCTTCCTGGACGCGTTTGGAGTGGCAGAAATAGAGGCATCCACGCTGACCATCTGATGCGTGATGCGGACATGGCACCCAGTTCCACCCAGTTCCGTAGCCGCCAGGCTTCGTTTCGAACTTTCACTCGGTCCAGCATGCGCAGCTTGGCGTATCTCTTGGTCATCCTTCCAGCGGTTGCAGTTAGGGCCGCATCCGACCAGCAGGTCTTCAAACAACACGCTGCTCCAGGCTTAGGGCCTCCTCAGGGGGCGTCCAATAAGATAAACTCGACCGGGAACCTCATATTCTGGTCCGTCAGCTCGTTCCTTCAACATTGGCCGAACACCCGATACATCAACGGTATGATCACGTTCCAATAGACCCCACTGCAGCGCGTTGATGTGAGTTAGGACACACAATAACCGCCGCGACGGTCCCGCCCGGGACAATCCTTTATCATGGCAGACTGGGCAACGACCGTCCCACGACGCTGGATTGGTTAGCAACCGACCCAGAACATTCTTTCATCTTTTGTTGGGGGAAGTGCCACCTCTACACTTACGTGACCACCCGACCACTTCGCCTTGCTTACTTCGATGGCTCCAGCGCCATCAAGGTGCGGTCTTCTGGTGCAATGGATACCCAGGATATCGTGATATGGGGGAAGGCCCGTCCAGACATGGTCGGGGACGAACCCCTTCGCATCCAGGAACTCTGTAAATGGGGAGAACAGTTTAAGCTGGATGGTTTTGTGAGGTGCTGATATGACTGTTTTCATTCCTTGATGTTTTCGCTTACCGGGGCTCTTCCTTTAGGATGGAAATGGACTTGTGAGCATCACCCTTCCAGATTATCGTCCGGGTTAGTTGATCTACGACCCTACACAGTGAAATCATGATATGTGACTTTAATGCCGGAATGGAGCTGGTGTCAGAGTCCAAAATCGTCCCTCATGCCTTACCAGAGGATCGCTTCCAGTCGGACTTCATCCACCCGTTTCAACGTGGTCCGCCACCCAGAAGACCACCGCAAAATCCCACTCTCGAACTACCACCAGGTTGGAGGGGGAGTGTGCGTTCCGGCATTTCGGTTGCTTTCGAGGTCTTCAGCTCTGGGATGTGGCATAATCGACCTCCTGGCGAAACCCGGATCAAGATAGACTTCTCCCGTGTCGTATCATTTTTCGACCCCGTACTCTCTAGCCTAGTCGAGGCGAGGGCTGGGAAGTCCAGGGAAGAATTCCGTCTTGATGAAATGTCCAAGGCGGACTCTAAATACATTCGGGACCAACTCGTCGACGTTTTCACTCGAGATGGCCAGGGGAGTGGGATCGATTGGGGTAGCATTACTCACGTCATCATCGATCGCTACGGGAAACGCCTCGAGTTACTGCAGCACATATTGCAAAACCCAGAATCGAAACGGAACATTACCGAGCGAGTCGTGGAATCCAGGTCCCAGGTCCTGGTTATGCTAACACCATACATGCTCACTTCCGCCATTCCTCCCGATCCCACTGGCCCTGTCGATCCGTCGTGGATTGATCCAGTTGTGAAGCATTGTGCATCCACACATACCGCCTGGGCCCCCGAGACTTTGCTGACGCCGCAAGAAAAGTTGATCAAAGGTGCCATAGAAGAGGTTCTATCCCGGATCTGTAATACCCTGGGCGGCATCTGGGTGGACGCGTTTGATTCTGAGAAAGCTGGGGTTCAGGACCTTGAACGGTTCCTTAGGATGTGGCAATCGGACATCACCGAGCTTATGGATTGGCTAGACTGGTCAATATGGTTCAGATGCAACCCTGCCTGCGGGCCCGAGGTCAGCTCTTGACTCGTCCTCCTGGCGGGTCCGCTAAACTTACGGTTGATTTTACAGCAAACCTGTTACATTCCCACCTGGCCTTGGGGTTACCGTTTCGGTAGAAATGAAGGGGAAAAGATAGACATGACTCCACGATGCGTAGAAGGTGTTGCGCCGTATACCTTCCTTCAATCGCAACGACCCGGTCGCTATCACCCCTGAGATATTCGATATTGTCATACGTGTTTTCTCTGTACCTTTGTACCGACCGAGTTGCATGTCCGCCAAGACGACCGACGTGATACATGATGTTACCCGTGAGAAGTCTGTTCGGATGTCGGGCGGAATTGTTACGCGATCGCGAGTCACGTGCAACAACCTATTCCTTCTTCTGCCCGCCCAGTGGCACACCACCGTTCCAGACTTTCACCATGTACCAATCCGTCCTTCAACGCGTCGGCTCCATCCCAGAACTCCTTGACATCATATTAGACCACCTTGACCACACCTCCAATGCAAACAACGCCGTTGTCTGCAAAATATGGTCCGAAGTTGCTCGCGATAAGCTATGGCGGGAAGTCGGTAACCCCAGGCGACTGCTGTCCATCCTGGCGCCAATATCTATCTTCACTGGCGTAAGTGGTGCGATATGATGCGTGTTACTCTCACATAACTTACTACGTCGCTCAGAATTTCGAGAGAAAACTCGAGCCGAGGGATTGGTCTCGTTTCATGACATACGCTCGTCGCGTTCGCAAGTTCACCTACGAGGATCTCCGTCTCACACCCCAGATTTCTACCTCCTCTCTCGCGGAGATATCGGACACCAGAACGACCCTCAGCTTACTCCCGCATCTTCGCGAGTTCACATATGCCACCGCCTTCCCCAATCACAGGAGGTTCGCGGTTCTGTTCATGAACGAGTCAGTTCGTCGGTTCAACCTCCTATTGGACGATGGGCCCGAGCCCCTTCGGCCCTTCTTCGATAATATTCCGGTGCGGATGCCACACCTTGCAATCTTGGACCTACGGACCTCGCGCCCTGCTTCGTCCATCGAAGAGGACTTCGTTCATCTCCTTGGTGAACTCCCACGCCTGGAAAAGGTCGTTGTACCTCCGTTCCACATCACGAGTTGCATAATGGGCACCCTCGCGAAGCTACCCAACCTTGGCGTCGTCGAATTCCAATACCTACAATACCAAGGTATTGGGGACCAGAAGGACATGGAAAATTTTAACCCCATCATTCCCAAGGACGGATTCCCGGCACTCTGGGACCTGTCTCTCAGCACACATCTCTCACAGTTCATTCCGGTGGTGATGGACGCACTCGCTCCCGCCGCGAAGAATCTAACATCCCTTTACGTCCACGCGATCTCCGTGGAGAGCGAGGCATCTGTTCGCCGATACCTTACCGTGGTTGGAGAGAATTTTCCGCTGATCAAGAGCATCTACGTGGAGGCACTCCCAGGACCAATCATGAGCACCCAGTGGAGAGAGATGGAACCCGAATTCGAGGCTTTGACGTTTGACACCCTTAAACCTCTCCTCGACTGCTCCCATCTGACCACCTTCGAGTTGATGTACCCTATCCCGCTCTATCTGACGCTGGACGATCTGGAAACGCTGACGAACAGTTGGCCCACGCTCGAAGTAATCGACCTCAACAGGGAGCCAGTGATCCTTGGGCCAGCAATGGGAACGCAATCAAACCTGACGCTCCGCGCACTACTCCCGTTTGCGTGGAACTGCCCAAACCTCCGGAAACTGGGGCTGTACCTGCATGCGACGGAGACAGATCTCCCATTGGTCTCCGAAATACCGCGTCCCTTCTCCAAACTCAGCGAGTTGAACGTCGGTCTTTCGAGCATCGGGGAGCCCGAACCCGTTGCCCTATTCCTCAGCCGTATCTGTCCTGCAGATTGTAACATCGAAGCGGGGGTGTGTTGGTCATATGTCGATACCTTCGTGGATGAAACTTCTCGCGCCGTGATGCAGGATAGGATACACGCGTGGGATGAGGTCAATTTCTACCTTCCACTATCGGTGAAGCTCAGGTACGAGGAAAAGGTTGCACGAGACAATCTTGAGAGAGAGGTTGAGGATCTGCGAGTCCGGAACGCCATCCTGGCCGAGAAGTCGGCCATGGGGTTGGGGGGTGATGGGGATAGTTCCTGTGTCATTACATGAGCACTATGTTTCCTTGTGTTTTTGTCTCCCTTCCCTTCTTGTCTACCGCTTTGCCGCCACTTCGAGAAGTCTTACATAGGTATACCACATGACGGTGTGCAGGGGTGTGCCCTGAAGATTTGATTTATTACAACAACGCGTGGTGGACAATTCCTACCACATATATATGTACGTACACTAACCTAACAATCCATTACACGAAGTAGAGGGTAACAATCATGACAAGTGGTCAAGATGTGGGCGTAGGGACGGAGTCGCTCTAGCGAAGTGAAACGGAGGCGGTTTGAGCGGGTGGATACATGTCAAACCCCCCACTGAACCCGGTAGCACCTGATAAAGAGGAGCTCGAAGGAAAGGACGGAATAGAATTTGGTACACCACGATCCGGAGAACCGGTCGAGGTTGGACTTGGCCAGGAGAATCTGTTTGTACACGATCAGACGTCATATCGCCGTCGTCAGGAGATCGACATACCCAGGCATCATCACATTCGACCACCAGTTGGGGTTCCCAATGGTTCGCAAGGTTGCGAGCATTTCTTCTTCCGAGAAGCCAGCCATCGTGTTCATAGCACTGTCCTGGGCAGCGGCTACACCATCCGATGTCTGAAGCTGGTACTGTGGCATGTTGTGTGCGAAGGAGATGGTGGGTTGGGAGGGCAGGTTCGGATCCGACGCGTACGAAACACCGCCGAACCCTCCTTGGGGCATCGAGGTGCTTTGTGTGGTCCCTTGACCATGACCGAAGTACTGGCCCGGAGTGCCAGAAGGTTGTGGTCGTCCCTCGTACGAAGTGGAGTCGCTACCCACGGAAAGTTTACTCGGCGGAAGGGGCGCTTGGGAAAGCTGGTCCTGGTTTGAGTCCTGATGAAGCTTCGTGAGCAGTCCGGCAAGGAACTTGGCATGCAGCCTCGGGGTGTGCTTGTTGTCGATGGCGACCTCAGGGGAGTTCAGGGTTTGGATCAGACGACTAACGAGGTCGAAAATCTTCGCCTTATCATCGGCTTCCACTAGCCAAGAGAACTCGGGCCGTAGGAGCTGGAGCACTTGTAGTATTAGGGAGAGATTGTGCACGCGTGGTTGACCCGGTACTGACCTTGAGCAGGAACGCCGACGCGAAGGACGTGAAGACGAAGTGACCTGTCAAGAACCAACCGATATCGGACCCAGGAACACGTGGAGAAGATGTTCCGGCTCACCATCCGGAGAATAAAGCACGAAGCCACTTGGGGCTAACGTTTCGATCATGGTCTTGATCACACAGGTAGCGGCACCAAAACATTTGGTGTAAAAGTGTCGCAGATCTGCCTCAGCGCGTTTCTCGAAGGCATATTGGAACCCGAACGAGTGCATCACGAGTCTCGAATAGTTAACGAGGCTGAATGAAAAGAGGGGAACACGTTAGCTCCTCTAAAACGCCGGTTGCCCAACACACACGTACAAGGGAAGCAAGGAACTCCTGAATCTGTAAGAAGGTTCTGTATGGTTTTGATGAAGAATGATCAGGGGACACATTCATGTAGGGGAGACCCCACTTACCGCCGGTATCGCTCTCGTCAAGTCTCTGCTTCCATTCTTCACTGAACGTCGTCAATTTGTTATCGTGGTGCTGAGTGACCGCTTTGAAATCGATGGACTGCCGGGGATCAGGAGGCGTTGAGCCATAACACAATGGATGTCAAACCTGCGGATTGCTCGTTACCTTGTTCAACCCGGTGACCGTGTTGAGGTCCGAAAACAACTCCTCATGGAACTTTGCCACAATTCTCATAAGATTGGCGTAGCCGCACGACCCGATGTCATACTGTGAAAAGAGGGTTCTGTGTCAACGTGTGTATACCGTGCCCAGACGTTCCCTTACGCGATCGTTGAACTGAGACATCTTATACCAGTCCGCAGAGTTCCTGACAATCCTACAAACCTCGTGAGTAAAGGCTACGTACGTCGAAGCAGAGAAATCCCTCACCAGTCATCTTTGATCGAGGGTGGCTTGCCGAACTGCGTGGCAGTAGAGCGGTCCAAGTTGTGACATGTCAGCCACGTTCTCGTTCTGTTTAGCGCTTCCCTCTCCTGTTTCTCGTTGGCCGCTTTCTTCGGTTGCGGCAGATACAGATTAAGATCCGTGGCGATCCTGAGGATGCAGCAGGGTCAGCGCACGTCCAACGTGGCGCGTGATTCGGCAAACCTAATCGCAAGACCAATATATAGCCAACTGCGATCTTCCTCCCAGTTTTTAGCGGGAACGCCGTAGGTACCAAGGAGGATATACGCCTGACACAGCTCTACAGATTTCCAACCGTCTATGAGCGCATTGGCGGCTGCGTGCTTGGCGAAATGCATCGCAATTGGATATATCCCGGATTTTTCCTTATAGTACCGGGACGAGACGGCGCATACTAGATTATTATCGGTTAGTTTCCGGGGCTGAGAAATGGCGCAGGGAGGGAGAAACGTACCAACGGTAAACAGGAATGGGCATCTAGCAAAAGTGCTGGCCGGTGTGTGCAAGGAGGGATCCAATAAAGCCACATGGAGCTGTAAAGCAACCCATGATGAGCGACAAGCTTCACGGAACATCGCTGATACCCACATTTAGTTTGGTATAAAATCTGTGGAATAATGTTAGATGACATGGAACGTTCCAGATAAGTGGATGATCACACTTACATAGAAAACAGCCTCTCTACATCTGTGGGTGTGACCAACCCGTGAACCAAAATCTCCGGGGGTGTATGCTGTTCAATCAATGAGGCGCGGAGCCCCAGATCCGTGGCGGCGCCTGGAGTGGAGCGGAATCAGCAAACGAGGAAACCGGGAAAATGATAGGGGCGGAGGCACCCAAACTCACCTTTCTTGAAATAGCTTTCATTTGCATAACCCTTCGGGCATAGCGCGTCAGTTACCCAAGAGGGTAAGTAAATCTCGAAAACTCACGAGGTCTTCATCGTCATCGCGGTTCTTTTTCGCCGAACTTCTACCACTTGACAAGCTCAGGTTCGCAATCAAGCCAATAGGCACGGCGACATCGGGAAGGGATCCGGCCGCTCTGCTCGTGGTACCTGAATCACTTTCACCCTCATCGTCGCTGTTGAGGTCATCTTGTGCACCCCCGCCCAACACCGTAGTGATGCCGTCACCATCAGAGTCCGTGTCGGAGTTGGTGTCTTTCGGACGTGAGTTGAACGTGAACGATTGCGATGCCATGGTCCCTCCAGCGGATTTGACATCAGAGTTGAAACTGGTTGTCAGTTTTTCCAACCAATCGACGACGCTTTCGTTGTTCTGGTCGGAGGGGGATGTGGAACTCCGGTACGCAGCAATCGATAACGGCGTTGCGACATAAGGGTTGTGCAACTACGGGGATTCGTCATCGAAAGGAGGGGAAGCAGTGTTATTGAACATACCTGCTTGAGGAGAGACTCGATTATTGCATCCTTCTGTTTGATCTGGGCAAGGAGGTATTCCCGTTTACTAGATGAAGGAACGGTTAACGACTCGTCGTCGTCGGAAGAGGCAGGTGATAAAGGTCTGGACATCTCCGGCAGTGATGTAGTGGAGGAGACTAAAGTCGACCCTTTATATGGGACACGCGATCCCGCGAGTAATAGGAGGCGTCGAGGGAAAAACCTACTTTGGGGCGCTCCGAGGCTTCCTACCCTCCACCACGCAGCGGTGTCCCCCTGTCTTGCATCTTTTACAAATGTTCTCGCTCTTCGGAAAGTCGCACTTCATCTAAAGCGGTGCAGATTCACGCGTGTGCAGACGATCGGAATTCACATGAGCTGACGTTAATCGGCCTCGATGTTTCTGCGGAGACACTCACCTTCAGCTTCTTGCAATGGGTGCATGCTCCTGGACTGTCAGAGGGAGAAGGAAATCAGCGATCGGACCGGCGGAAGGGTGGGAAGAAGAGGCTCCGGCAATAACCAAGACCCGGAAAGGGACGCTCGGGTTACACGAAGAAATTATGTTCAATTCCCTCACGGAAACACCGAGGAGACAGCTGAAAGGGCGACTTACAGTCTAGTGGGGAAAATAAACTCCGATCCACGGGGCGGTTGCGTGAGATGAATGGAAAAATTGGTCCCACCACCAAGACTATCATCTTCATCTGTATCGGTAGTGGAATCATCGCGCGTCCTGGGCCTTTTGGCGCTCTTTCGCTTCTTGCTGCTTCTAACCGGTTTGTTTTGAGCGGTATTTGATTCGGCGGCGGTAACGACAGGGTTCGCGGCGGAGGTTGTCGAAGTGGGCGGGGGTGGCGGGGTTGGTCCACTCGTGTGTTGCTGCGACGACCGGTCCGAGATCGCGGGCGAGACGGAGGGGCCATGAGGAGGTGGGTGTGCAAGTAACTCGGAAGAGGACGAGGAAGGCGTCGCATTATTCGCGAGTTCGGACAGGGGAGAATTGTAGAACTGGAACTGCTGCGAATAGGGGTAGTTCTCGACCCTGGACGTGTTCTGTCCGGGATTTGCGGGGTTCGGAGGGACTTGGCCGTATAGATAAGATTCGTTAAGAACTTGGGGTCGATAACCCGGTGCGACTGGCTGATCGAGAGAGAATTGGGACTGCTGGGGAGGCTGGTATTGAGGGGCGACGAAATTGTACCGGTTCAGCAGGTGAGGGGGTGCCCGCTGTTGACTCTGAGGCAACTGCTGGGGCTGGGGGGCGGTCTGCTGCTGTTGCCGCGAGAAAGATTCATGGAGAAGGGCCCTGGAGGACTGAGGCTGCTGCTGCTGATACGGGACGCTATAGGCACCGGTGTTCAAGCCAGAAGGGTACTGCTGGGTCGCAGCGGACTGCAGCCATCCGTGATCGTCGGGCGATGATTGGGACTGCTGCTGACCGACCACGTTAGGATCGTAAAATGAGGGTACACTTGGAATCATTGCGGAGTTGGAGGATGACGGTTGGGTTGGTAGTTGCTGAGCCTCGCCCTGCTGTCCACTGACCGTCGACCATTGCGAATTCCGGGACCGGCGTTGATCCCCTCCGAACATATCTGACCCCTAGCCAAGCTCTGGAAGATGACGGGCCGGGTTGCTGATGGGGAGAGCCACAGAGACAGGGGTCGAAGTATAGGCACAGTGCTTAAAAGGACGGAAAGACCGTCACCGGTTTTTAAAGAGGATGATTAGGAGCTCTTGTACCGGCTAGACGCTAACTTACTCCCACAACCGGCCCTCACAACCATCTTGGCTGATCGAAATCTCCTTGACTCTGATCATGGCTGACCTCCTCCCCCATATCTTCTACAAAAATATCGCAAGTTCATCCATATCCACCCTTTTTGCCGCCCGCATCCTAACCACACCACAGGACTTCGAGGGTCAGCGGGTAACTGAGAAAGCGACCCACTATGCTCTCATAATCATCTCCGTGCGCAACCTCTCTCACGCCCGGGTCTCCACATCGCCATCCCTGACTCGGCACTGCAGATCCTCTCGTTCTTGATAGGTTTTTCCATGCAGTCCCTTCAGACCACTTTTGTCTTATTCAGTGGATCAGTCCTCGTCCTGGCTCTCGTGCGTCACCATGCCTTAGCCGTGAATTTCTCACGAATTTTTGCCAGGTCATCATCCCCCCTTGGCCAGCGTACAATACCCACCCGGTCAGATGGTTGCCGGGGAAAGGCGCCAAAAAATCCGAATAGCGGCAGGAACATTGCGCTGTAACTCATGTGTCAACCTATCAGGCCTGAGATGCGCCCCATGTGCATGATCTTTTGACCATTGATAGATCAACCCTGGCGGCGTCTTCCGTGATATGGGCACCGGTTCCGCTCGCATCTTATTTTACCCACCTTTTGTAAGAGTTGCCGTGTCCGCCCACATTCAGTCAATGGAGAAACCATACAAGATGCAGTTGTTTATCCCTGGGATGAAGATTTCGTGAAGTAAAACCAATAGGTAAAGAAAGAGAGGGAAAACGACCCGAGCTGAACATGATATATCATACAGGAAAGAAAGCGGGATTAGAGAGGATCAAAGGGCAATCAGCCTGGGCGTTGCGCGGTAGATTCAATGCATAATAATAAAAAAGGAAAAAGGAAAAACGCTTCCTGTACAGATAGTTGAATCGTAACGGAGAAGGGAACAGACGGAGAAAGGTGATCACAGCAGGTGAACAAATAGGTCATAACTTGAGCTCTGTCAGAACTCGACGAGCGAGCATGTGGTATTGCCAACCATCACCACTCGCCCTTCGAAATTGCAGACCATGCAGTGGCAACAATGGGACCTGTGAAACCGTCGATTAAGACGTCCGTGAAGCGACACAGCCGAACGAGATACCCACCTTGACGATATTGATTTCGAAACGTACCGCCAACTTGTTGGCGCCAATTGTTTCAAATACGTCTTCATCGATCTCGCCAGTGTGGTAGATAGCGTGTTGGGGTGTGGGTGAACCGGCATAATCCCGTGGAATAGGTGGGAGAGTCTTAGAAACCGAAGGAGGAGAAGATGGGACTGGGGTCGGAACGTCCTCTGGCGCCTGCACCGTGATTACCGTGCTTTCCGTCTCTGATCGAGTATTTGTGTCAGCTGCGGGATTGTTATGAGAGGTCACATTGAAAAATGACGAGGATTCGCTGCTCGGGGTCGCAGTGAGGGTTGTCGCACCGGAGGGACGGCTGGGGAAATCCTTTTCTTTCTCCGCGGTGGTCCCTCCCTCCTTCTCCTTCTTTTCACGATCTTTGCCCCTCACCCTAAAGGAAAGCTTCGAAGGCCGCTTCGTAACCCGCCGAGAGATTATGCTCGTCCTTTCATCTGAACCTGACGAACCTTGTTTTCTATGCCGGGTTTGTTGTTCCACCGGGAACGAGGAAAGATCAATCGATGGCATGTGGATACAATCGAACCCAGTTCGCGTCTCGCGATACCGGATTTGCATCCTATCCAACACTTGACGGATGTCGCTCTTGAGAGCACTAGGACTCTTTGTCGACGTCGTAGCAACGCTGGTCGTGGCAATAAGATCTTTGATCGCCTCGAGAATACCAGCTTTCACTTACCTGAACAGACCCTTCAAGAAAATGGGCTTGATTTCATTGTCATCGTGAACCTCCTCATCGGGTGCAACCTTGCCGTTCCTCGCTTTCGCAGCACCACGTTCCGTCGCCTCGTCATTAGCAGCGTTCTCGTCCACCTCCTCAGTCTTGCCGAACGACTTCTCAATACCAAATGGGCGAGCGACGGCGCTAAAGCCGGTGGACGGTCGACGATGGCGGCCAAGCGTTCCACCAGATAACAGGGAACCACCGGTACTGCTCCTCCTCTCGTGCCTTCCCGCCCTTCCGTGTGGGTCAAGAACAGTTTGCGCGCGTCGATGGGCACTGGGAAGCTGCTGGCTCTGGCTCTGGGTTAACATAGGAGATGAGGTAGATCCGGCTCCCTTGTTCTCCTTCTCAACGCTTGTCGTCCTATCCTCACTCATGCTTGTCGTCTCCTTCGTACCATCAGCATCCGTCGAAGGTCTTGGGGTAAACCCGCCTAAGATACTTGTCCTTTTGCCGTTGGAAATCGATCGCCGGGCCTCGTCTCCTTTGCCCAAGAGGTTTCCAAACTTCCTCGCCAATGTTCCGCCTGCGGAGATCGGTGGTGAGCCGCTGATGGAAGGAGTGAGCGTCTTGTCGTCGACGGCTTTTCCCTCGGTATTCTCCGCCTTCTCCCCGAACTCGTCCACCGCAGGAGGTAAATCCATCTTCTCTGTGAACCGGATGGTTTCCGGGCCGGCAGTCTTGGGAGGTTCTCGGATAAAGGGTTGGTCACCAGTGTCTGCGACCTGCTTCTCCTCCCGGACGGTGTTTGGGGGTCCAAACATGCCATTCCATGTGCGAGCGACGTTCTGTCGTTGACTGAGGCTGTGACTCCTCTTGTGTGTCGAGGGCTGCGGAGTCCGGATGTGTGTCTTGCCGGGAGATGCTGGAGGCTGGACGCCTAGGTCGCCCATGCCATCGGGTTGTTTGATCGACGGGCCAGCGGAATCTCTGGATCTGGGCTGTGGATGGAATACTTGTGTAGTGGGGGAGGGTGTAGGAGCAGTGGGTTCGTAAGACATGCCAGAGTAGTGAGAAGATTCTGGGGCAGGTAGCCGGGGCAGCGCCATGCTGTAATCGACCTTGGTGGCGGAAGTTGGTTCTGTGGTTGCGGCCCTGACAGGAGGATTAACCAATTGCTTGACGGACGCTGTGGGATGCGTTGGGTTGTCTTCTGTCCTAACGCCCGCGTTATTGTTGGCGGCGGCGTTTGTTGTGAGTGATAACTGGGAGCTGGCAAAATGTCCCGGACCGTACACGCGCTCTCTCTCCATCTTCTCCCTGGCCAAAAAGTAAATCGAAATTAGTGGATGGAACCCATAGGTCGGATCCGCGGGTTCACGGGTATCGCCGAGGGAGAGATGGGACTGGGAGTTAGGAGGCGAATGGGACATCGGAGTGGCAGGAGGAGAGGATGACGGCGAGAATAGTTTTCTGCGGTAGAAATCAAATCCAGAGAAACGCTTCGATTTCTTGGATGGTGACGCGGTCAGGTCGATCTTGGTAGACTCGTATCCCAGAGAGGTGTTGGAAGGAGAGTCCCAGTGCTTGCCGTTCACAACACCATTCCGACCGTTGATGCCTCGCTTGCGCTCCCAGTACTGGACAGCACGATGGTACCCTTCGGATTCCAGAACCTCGAGAAGTTTCCTCTCGATATCTTCCTCCGTCCCAAACTCGAAGCCTTTCATCCCGCGGATGACGTTCCTATCCAGCTCATCGGGTCGCAGTGGTTCACGGTGAACGAGATGAGGGTCCGGAGGCCCTGGGAAGCCTCGTGTCATCCACGGATGATTCATAACTTCGGCCAGGGTTGCCCGAGCGGGAGGATTCGTCACCAACATGCGGGACAACAGGTGTTTGCATTCTACCACAGATCAGATCAATGCGTGGGGTCGGCGTAGGAGCGCGGAACGTACCGGCGCTCAACCAGACAGGGTATTCCACCAAACCCCGCTTGATCTTGGCGTGCAACGCAGGCATGCTCTGATCATCGAAAGGCACCTTCCCACAGACCAATACATAAAGCACGACACCAAAACTCCAGACGTCCACTTCAGGACCAGTGTACACCTTTGCGTTGAGCAGTTCAGGGGCAGCAAAGTAGAGGGATCCACAGAACGTTCCCAGATGGCTCGATGGGTCGTACAAGTTGGATAGGCCAAAGTCGATGATCTTGATATTCCCGGTCTGGGAGATGAGGATGTTCTCGATCTTAAGGTCACGATGTACGACGTTGTTCTTGTGACAGTAGTCGAGCGCGCTCCCGATTTGCCGCGCGAACTTCCTCGCTACACGTTCTCGTAGGCGGCCGTGGCTGATGATGTAGTCCAGCATTTGGCCGCCGTTGACATATTCGAAAACCATGTAGTAGTGATGCTGATGGACGATCATCTCCCGCATACCGCAGATGTAGGGGTGGTGGAGAAGCATGGACAGGGCGGCCTCCCGTAGTGTTCGAATTTCCTTAGAGGCGTCCTTGGCGGCTGCCTTTGCAGCAGTTTCAGAACTGGGATTAGGGTTTGGGATGACGCGAGGCAGAATTTTGATAGCGAGCTGGGGCGGTCGATAAGTACCTGACGAATGCCAAAAAATCGAACAAATGCCGCACCTTCTCATCGCTGTTAGCATGTTGAGCCAGTTTGACCTTCCCCATGCTCCCCGCGCCCAATGTCTTGCCGAGGGTATAGTCACCCAAAACTCTGCTCGAGCCCCTAGAGACGCGAGGAGCCGCCTGGTCTCTGCTGTGATGTCGCTTTGAGTTTTCCTCCGAGGGTCGTCGTTCACGCTCAGCGGGAACTTGTCCGTTTGATTGACCGTAGGATTGGGGTGGCATCGACACCGGTCGTGGCCTTTGCGACGAGGCTGTTGGCCGCCTGTGAGCCGGAGCCGGCTGAACGGTCGTGGGCGAGGGTTGGAGTTGGTTCCCTCCTGTTTTTTCAGCGATAGCCATGTCGAATTCGTGACCAGTGTTGACCGTGCCTCCGTGCGTGGGTGTTGATGCGGACTCTTCGTTGACCTGGGAATTACCTGTTGGATATGTGACCATACCCAAGGGAGGCACAGGAATAGTCGATGTCGTGGTCGTCGAGGACACGATGAGGGCGGACTAAAGACTATCCCGGTTCTCGAAGGGGAGACGATTGTGTGAAATGCAGCAGCAGGCGTCTAACCTCACCCTCTCGCCCGAATTTGATGCCATTGGCCTGCGCCCACTCTTCACGCTGATGAGGCGTATTTGGGAAGGAAACCCACATTGGTTCACGAGTTGACTAGGGCCAAAAGGCAGAACCAGGACGCTGTGGAAAACGATGAACGTTACATAAGACATTTCTCTTCAGAGGACCGCTATAACGAGGTGCAACAAAGCACAGACAAATTGGGATACAAGCGGTTATACTGAAGGGGTATAAGCGAGAAAGGATGGATAAAATGAACAGGCTAGGTACGAGGGTCAGCAGGGAAAGGGACACCCGCTGGGGACGTCATCATAAATTACCGACCGGTATCAAATCAGAAAGGAGTGTGAATCGCGGGATCAAAAGGGACCAGGGCCTGCTGGATCAGTGCCTCCACCTGGGCGGCGTTTAGCTTGAATGACGATAATTTCCGTCCTTTCCCCACAGCACATGGCGAATCATCTGCGGCCAGCCTGAGATGTCGTCCGAGTGAAAAGTCGCTCGCGAAGTGGGGTCGAGCTTTCGTACGACTATCGCACGCAGGGTTGGGACAAATAAATGTGCCGAACTTGAGATGCGTTAGTCTGTGTCTCTCCGTCGTCCTTTTGTCAGAGAATCGCCTGTCACAGTCGGGGTATCGACAGTATCGGTGCGCAAATACCTCCGGCTGTCGTAGGACATTCGCATTGACATTCCGAGGGGGCCTTGCAGGAGAAGGTCGTTGAGGGTGAAGAGCCGGACCATGGCTTTTAGGAAGGGATGAAGGACCGGCCATCGGGGTTCCTGGTGCGCGGAATTGCAGACTGCGCATGAACTCCGGAGTTAACACATCATCGGGGTTGTTGGAAACTGAGCGACCGGTCGAGGATCTGAGAGAGGTGAAACCAGGTGAAGGCCTTGAAGAGCTCGACCGACTAAACGGGAGAGCGGGGGTGGGAGCAGGATCTGATGGGCGACGTTGGTACGGAAGACAGAGCGCACGAGTGTTGCTCTTCGTAATCTGCTGTCCCATTTTTCTGCCTGGAACCCCGCGCTTGGGGCTTGGGCTAGGGGAGAAGCACGACAAGGAGCTGAGATCCTAGATTCCGCTCAACGCCTGGAGCTTGTGAAAAGGAAAACCGGTGGAACTCACGCTTGCGTAGCCAGGCGACGAAGTAGGAGGACTCTCCGTCTTTGGTGACGACTCGGGAGTGAGTTCAGGCCCAAACAAGTCAAGGAAAATATCCGCACTCGGCGATTCGTCTTGGAGGGCAGGGAGAACATTGTCGCCTTTGGTCGGAGTTGACGGGAAGAAGTGTTTGGCAGCGCCTTCGCCATAGATAACTTCGAAGTCAGACGTAATGTCGGGAAGCTCGTATGAAAGAGGGTCATCCTGCAACACGAAAAGTCAAACTTGGAAAGAGGGATGGTGCTCCGTCACTCACGATCACTTTCTCTGGCGAGCTCTCCCACGGGTAATTGAATGACATGAGCATGCAAGAGGGTATATCAGTTAATTTGCGAGTAGAAGCCATCTTTGTGAATGGTCGTATTGGTCAGGATTATGGGCTACCAGTCAATGGTAGCAGTTAACGAGGCGGAATGAAGGTTGGTGTTCCCACTTCTGGAAAGAAGGGTAGGGTGGCCGTCAAAACGACAAAAACGAGTGGCTATCGAAGCGAGGGTTGTGATATATATCAAGCCACTCTACAAAACGCGTCGGCAAAACTGGCGGTGAGTGAAACAGGATCAGGAAGATGTGCAGGCAAGATGGGGACGTACGAAGTTGGGGCGCAAAGTGAGGGAGGTGAGTTTCTCGTGTGTTTACGGGACGCGCATATATACCCAGCGTATAGGTGAGCGCCACTCTTCAAAGGAAGTGAAAGAAAACGGAGAAACCCCAGCTTTCCGCGAGGGATAACAAAGAGCCCTTTCTTTGAGCTGGACCGGAACGGCGAGGTAAAGACGAGCAACTCATCAAACCTAATCGTGCGTGTTGTCCTCGAGGCAACGGCAAATAGGCTTGGCGGACGAAACGTTGGTGCGACGTCCGTTCGGAAATGAAGAACACGTTGCTTCCGTTGTGATACCCTGCCCAGGGTATGTGGCGGAAAGAGGCCCAAAAGCAAGTATATAGCATGCAAACGCGAGGAATACATCAATGTGAATCTGCAACAGATGTCGTGGTCGGATAATTCTGCACTGGAACGCTTAACAAAGGCAGACTAGGAGCATTGGAGGGAAAGGGCATGCCTTACTATGGCCATTCACCGTTTGTAGGCCTCCTCGATCATCTGGTGTTCCGTTTGTCTGTGACGTGGGCGGGGAGAGGGGTGATGGTCGCTCGCCACGCTGGCTTGTTAAGAACTGTTCGGTTGAAGCATTAAACGGAGCGACAATCCCAATACCGTCAATCAGGAGGCTTGAATGAAAGGGTTAGGCAAGAGACAGAATAAAGGTTCAGTTGACGTACTTGTTCTCTGCCTCCAGTTTCTGCATCTTCTCCTCCGCGAGGCTCAGCTCCTTCCGTAGAGCCTCGTTCGTCTGTTGAGCGTGTTCAGCTTAGCCACATTGGCGTGGAGAGAAAGGGAGTTCACGGACCGCAGAGACTTGTTCGTACCTGTCCCTCAGGGCCTGGAACTTGTCTTTGTACGTGAACCTCTGCCGGTGGCTGGTGTTCGGAAGTAAGGCTGGTTTGATGTCCTGAAGTTGCTGCATCTGCTGATGCGAGAGCGAATGGTGGGAAGCCGATCTCCGGGGTTGCTTTGAGGACGAGTCTGACCGGACCTGGACTGGGTAAACCGCGTTGATAGAGGACGGAGGCTGATCCATGCTGGACAGCTGGGAGGAGGTTGTTTGCGGTTGTTAGGATCCCAAGCCGTTGCCTTCCGAGTCCGCCGTCTGTCTGTGTTCGTGGAGGAACTCAGGCTCGCGCTTTTTTCATTCGAAATATCTGACGGAAGGTTGGTAGACGACCGCACCCATCCGATCACGTGGCCGTCCTGTTCCTGTGGCACAACCATGACTTTTGTCCACTTTCGTACTTGGAGGGAGTACGTTTCCTGCCTGTTCCTGGCCTACGAATCCCCACCAAAGCAACCATCACAGATCTTCTTTGAACTTTCTCCTGATTCTTATTGTAATCGGGTGATCGACCATTCCCCGTCCCTGCATGCTTCAGTCATCCCACTACCAGCCTGCATCCGCACGCCGATTGTTCGGGCCAACCCAATGGTATAAATCCCTCGCCATGTTTTCATTCACCCCCCTCGCACCTCCCGCGTCTGCGGTCGCCCTCGTCGTCTCTCGTCTGCAGCATGACCCACGATACTCCGGCTGTCATCCTCTTCATAACCAACTCAGAGAGCGGCCAAGCCAACACTATCCTCGCCCTCGTAGCTGAATTGCTGTCTCGACCCAATACAGTGGTCCACGTTGCGTCATTTCCCGCACTTGAAAAACGCGTCGCCGCTCTTCGTGATGGCGTATTGCCCCGACCGTCCTCCTCACCGACTTTCCACACCATTCACGATGTGGACATGAACACTGCTCTACGGCAAAGAGGGATCAGAGACGAGGATCTGATCCACTCCCCCACGACGAAATCCTACAAGGCGTATGACATTGCGAGTGCAATCGTGACAGCCTGGTCGTGTGAAGGTGCGGTACATTTTTGACAACGCCGTTCCCACCTGGGTAACCTTCAGAGTTAAGACTACTTACAGATCGTCGAGAATTGCAAAAAGATCATCCGAACAACGGGTCCAGACATGACTGTAATAGACTACCTATTCAACCCCGCGAGAGACGCGGTCGCAGGTCTAGGCGCTCCATACATCCTGAGCAACCCATCATCAGCCCTTGATATTATCGGGACGGCCCACCCGCGTCTCAAGTTCTTCTGGTATTACCCAGCGTGCGTCCTCTCCTCTCGTCCAATTCAAACATTCCCGAGTTCCCATGTCAAATGTTCAAACTTTCCTTGTCCAGGTTTGGGAGCGGTTTGCCGTTCCCTATCCCTCGGAGAAAGGTCTGGAAGAACATTAAGATGAAATTTCGGATGCTCTACTCCTACCTTACCGCTCAGGAAATTTCTACGCTCGTCAAATACAGAAACTCTCATGGCATCTTCGGTCGATTACCTCACGAAAACCCACTACGTAAGGCAACGGAGGTTATCTCACCAGGCATTGTCGACCTTGATTTCCCATTCACCAAACCCAGCAACCTGCGTTTATATGGACCCATCGTCCTCGATAGCGTACCCGTGCAAGATCTGGACCCTCAGCTGTCCGACTGGTTAGATGCGGCACCCACGGTCCTGATGTCCATGGGAACCCACTTTACGTACACCAGAACGCAAGTGAGGGCTATACTGCGGGGGTTTCTTACCGCATTGGACTCAAAGACGCGCGTACTTTGGAGGTTACCGCAGTGTTCCTCGTTCAAGGACATTATCGACGAACTACTGCCGGAGATTGAGGACAAGGGGAGATTCATGATTGTGGATTGGATACCAGTCGATCCGTTCTCCATCATGACACACAGAAACGTTGTGGCGCTTGTTCACCACGGCGGGGCAAATTCATACTTCGAATCAGCGTTGTGAGTAGGGGATTGTCTAGCGTCTTTCTTATATTAATTAGCTCCTCGTGTGAGCCTGAGACCAATCGGGCTTCGTTCGACGTTGAGCTGACTGCTTTTTCCTTCCTTTTCCTTTTCGATGTCACAGGGCGGCACTTCCGCAAGTTATACTCGCCCAATGGTATGACCTGTACGACAATGCAAACCGGGCAGAATATCGGGGGATTGGGATCTATGGGAACAGAAGCGTCGCGCCGGACATTGATGCTGACGAACTTGCTGCCGCACTATCTCGCGTAGTCGGTAGCAGCCCTGAAGCGGAGGGCTATAGATCCAGGGCCCTGGAAATCAGCACGTTATGCAGAGCAGCTGGGGGGCGAAGGGCCGCCGTTGACCGAATCTTGGAACTTACGACGCGGCAACGGTGATGGACGACCTGCGATTTATATTGGCTATCGTCCTCTGTTATACCTATTGCACCCGTGTATGTATATAGTTGTTCCCCATATGGGGGTGCAATGCACCCCAAGTCTCCCGCAACGATAACCCCTGGTGTGGGCCACCGTGAATTCCCAACTAGCGAACTACGCATGCTCGATATCTCCTAAAATCCAGGGTCCCCGAGAACCTCATAATCCCCGGAGTCTTCGGACGGGACTTTTGGTGCTTCATTTCAATGTCAATCACCTCGTGTTGAGGTGGTCATGCATTCAGTCAGTCGCTCCTTTATCAGCCATTTGACACATCACGAACGTGTTTTTTATTATCTCCAACCACTAGGAACGAGCGCGAAGTGAAATTACCTGGAATCCTCCATACAAGGGGGTGGGAAAGCCACTCTCATTAATTAACCCGAGGGACTGATGAATTAACGTAGCCTGTTGGTTGGCTGACCAAGGGCGTTCTCTGCGAGCGCTTCGCGCATTGGGAGCAGGGGTGTAGTACCGTTAGCCGTGGTAGCGTTGGACAGACCTTTGTCGACATGACCTCTGTCGTCCATATGAGCACCAAGTTGGAAGGAACCAACCGAGTGTTTTCGTACATGGAACCAACGTATTATTATTGTGTGGCCTGCAAATAGAAGTAGTGTATTATCCGAGAACAGATCTAAACCCATTGCCCTAGACCCGCGTCGGAAATGGAATGCCCTGTAGAGGCTGGAATCCTGAACGGGGTGGAGGAAGACCAGGGGGCGGTCCAACCGACGAGAGGTCTACCTCTGATGGAAGTTCCAGCACCCTAAATGGCCTCGACTGGCTCTCCACTTGTTTTACGGATGGAGGACGCGGCATCGACGCCCCAAACTGAGCCCTTCCCCGTAGATCCGACTCCTGTTCTAGTCCAGAAGGTATGGGGATGGACAAGAAAGGATCGGGGACTTCGACCCGAGGAAGGATCAAGTTAATCTCGGAGGTGCGGCGCGAACGTGAAAGCTTTCGTCGGTGCAACTGGCACGCCGACCGGTCAGAACCACACTGGCAGCAATTGGCGGGCGAAGGAACGCCAACCGAGCCAGTTTCGTATATCGTCGTTGGTATGGAGGGTTTCCCAAGGCCGAACAGGGGTTCCAGAGGTGGAAGATCGCGGGTGGCCTGAGACGGCGTATGGTTGTCTGGCCAAGAGAGACCATCGAGGTCTTCAAATTCAATCTTGGTGTCTTTGAAGGTGTTGTCGAGGGCTCGTTCCACCTTCTACGTCGATGCGTCGGTCACAGCGAACGTTGGTAAAATGAGGGATAACGCACCTCTGATCTGAGAAATGCTTGAGCCGCTTCATCTGAAAACTGGTCGCGAATCAGGAGGTACTCCATCTTGGCCACGGATCGCGATGAGAATCCAGGGTGGTCTGGCATGCTAGCGCAGTGAAGGGACGTGAGTCGTTGGTGGACGATGCGGAATGGCGCTCGCCCTCTCGACCTTTTATATGTTCAAGGACAGCCCGGCACAAAGCAAACTTTAGCGAAATGGCTACAACTCACCTCGAGGCATCAACATGGCCGGCACAGCTGTGATGACAACAAAGGCCATGGTACACGCGTGGCCATTGCGGACGTGGTGTATCGACACTGGCGAATTGCACTGGTCTGGCGCCATAGTTACGTCAGTCCCAAGGGGCCACCTCGCGGCTGTACATACATAACACAATTGATGGCATGGAATGAGGGTCCGTGCACAAACGCTCCTGTTACAAACCGACACCCACCTCTTGGAGTTCTCGCATCAACGAACTGTAATCCCTAGCAGACCCAAGAGGATGCTGAACGGGAACAGTTTGTTTCGATGCCTGAGTCAGATTGCCCCCGGCCCGGAGGTACGACCAAATTGTCCGCTGAGTCAGTTGGAAGCGAGGATCCTGGTGGCCATGTAGTGCCGCGGTCGTGGTTCTTGCCAGCAGGTCCCAGATAAAGCTAACCAGAGTCAGCTCACACGGGGCTTCTCGATCTCACACGCGGCGTCCACGGCCCATAGGAATGAATACTGATCGAGCAATCCTGCGCCGAGGTGTACTTCAGGCAGCGCCGTGAACCTGTGCATACTTGCCCTTCGTCGACGGTCTCTAACAGATAGGGAGAAACGACAAACCACCTTACGCCGGACAGGTAACATGAGGGTGGGGCTGGGAGATACGTCGAGTGCTGATGAGGACGTTTCCGCGGACACCATGGGTGGCTCAATCGGCTGCTCGCTTGTAATGGGCTGGGCGTCCGAGGTGGTCTCCCTGTGCTCCTGTGAAACAACTTTCCTTCGCTTGTTGACTCTATGAATTGGAGAGAAGGCCAACAAAATCGCATTTCTCTCGTACGAAGAGTACGCGAACGTGGTGACCTGGTCGAGGGTGACGGGAACTGAAGTACTGACGGGTTGGGTCCGATGGAGGGCGTGCACTAGAACGGCATGCGGTGCCCTAAAACATGGGCGCGAGCACTAGTGTATCGCTGGATGCGGGAAACGGTCATGAGGATCAATTGGATAGAGAGTTGTACCGGGCTGAGTAAAAGGGGAACGAAGCGACCGGTAGCAACAAGACTAACAAATACACGTAGTGAACGACCCTAGATCATACATTAAATCCAGACTCCAAGCGCGTCAGTACCGAGGAAATTGAAGAGGCATTGCGAGAAATTATGGTACACCTTCCGCCGGAAATGGATAACTATGTGCTCCAGAAGGAGAAAATGCAAAGTGTGAAGTTATTAGGTATGAAAGGTAGCGTGGTTGATATGCGACAATGGACGTTTTCGTGACCCTGAGATGTATGTGCGAGCGATCATTGCCTGAAGGATTGAGTCCGGAGAAAGGTCCTTCTAGAATCGAGTTTTGACGACGGAACATCATAGGAGAAGATCGAGAATGTAGGTGGCGCCTTTGGAGTCTCCACCGTCTGGGGCAACTCGAAGTGAGACTGAGTGGGAGTGGAGAGCAGGTTTTCCTCGGAAGAAACGTCCTCTGGATCTTCCTTCTCCACCCGATCGGTAGGGAAGGACGGGTGGTAGCCAGAGGACATGGTTGAAGGTAAGGAAACAGATGGTTTGAGTCTAATCGTCTCTTCCGAGTGAGACGAAGAGATGTCTTTGTTCGAAAGGACAGCAAAGGGCGCAGACTCAGAGGACTGCATCCGGGAACGAGCGTATGGTTTCGTGTACTGGGGAGCATTCTGTGGGAGAAAATTTGCCAACTCAGGAACAAGGGTAATGGACGAATTGGGACTGCGCATACAGGATAGTACCTTCGTCGCGTCGACGATGGGGACCACGTTAAGCCATCCAGATCACTGAATTCGAATTTGACAGAAGCGAATGATCGTAACAGTATCTGCCGTTCGTTCTAGTGGGGAAGGTGATCAGCGATTGATGGAAGGCAGGACGGCGACAACCCGGTTGAGAGCAACCTACCTCAGACATGGAGAAAGCCATGGCCTCCTGTTCCCTGAGCTCTTCGGCGTAAGCCTGGATCTCGTTCATGCGCTGACGTGAGCGTTGGCTGTCGTGTTTCTGGGGCATAGAGTTGGCAGTGAGCTGTTCTTTCTGTTTGGCCAGACGTTGTTCGTATCTCCTGTGAATGTCGGATACTGAGGCGGCGGATGGCATGACGGTTAGGATGTGGAGAGGGGGTGATGTAGGAGACGTGTAATGTGACGCGGCGAGGAATAAGAGAGAAACTGAGAGAGTGGTCTGGCCCGACAAGGGCGTCCGGGTGAACGATGGTCTTTATACAGGGAAGGAGGGACGAATCGACCGAAAAAAGGGCGTTGGACACCGTGGACGAGTCTGTGGCGGGTGCCGGTGATTGGTGGACTCACTTTAGCGACGAGGGGGACACGTGTTCAGAAGACGGACGGCGGGAGTGGATGGGGGGAGTAAGGAGAGTGCAAAGGTGAACCCGCTGAGCTCTGGGTGGTGCCCGGTGGGTTGAGCGAGAGGGACAGTCGGGCGGTGGGTTGGATGTTATACCCACACCGGCCGGGTCAACCTGTCCGTCGTGCCACGTGCCATTGTGTACGGCCTCACCATGCCGAGCCTCAAAAGACGGACTCATCCAAACTGGTCATCACTCAGAATCACAGCCACTACCCAGAACAGAACAAGAATGGTCGAGCCCCGGTCCGATTCACCCCCACGGTGTTTTCCCAATACGACACGTGTATACAGGTATTAGTGCAGATCCATGTACGCTCTACGTGCCCTTCCCCGCGCTGCACTGGATCAAGGGACGGTCTTGAAGGCCTCTTCAAAGTCCGCAATAATATCCTTAATGTTCTCAATCCCAACCGACACCTGCCGAAAGGACATCAGCATCACCCGCACTTTTCCATCAATGCCAGGACGTACCCGAATCAAATCAGGGGTTACCCCAGACAACAGTTGCTCGTCAACGGTCAGCTGTTGATGAGTGGTCGTCGCGGGGTGGATCACTAATGTCTTTGCATCGCCAACGTTGGCCAAGTTGGATGCAAGGATCAGCTTGTCCACCAATCTGCTTCCGTCTTCGGAGCTGCCTTTGATCCCAAAACTCAACATTCCACCAAAGTACCCTGACCGGAAGGTCTTCTTGGCGCGTTCATGGTCCGCATGGGATGGCAGACCAAGGTAGGATACCCATTCAACCTTTGGGTGTTGCTCGAGCCACCTAAAGACATTGTGAGTCCTCTCTCCATGACCTCATAAAGACAATCCATGCATTGGCTTACCGGGCCAGGGCTAAGGCATTGGTACTGTGCCTCTCCCCCCGAAGACTGAGGGTCTCCAGACCCTGGAGAAGCAGGAACGCCGCGAATGGATTCATGCATGCCCCCAAGTCACGGAGAATTTCCATTCGCAGTTTCACGACAAAGGCCAAAGGTCCGAATGCTTCGCTGAATTTGAGGCCATGGAAACCTTCCGACGGCTCCGTGAACGAAGGGAATTTTCCCCTTGTGAAATCGAATTTCCCTGGAAAGATGGTGAGCCGTGACCCACACACGGTGGTTGCACGACTGACCGGAACTGATAATAACTCCAGCAATTGTGGTACCGTGACCGCCGATCCATTTTGTAGCGCTGTGCACTGAACCAAGATGAGTATCATGCCTAACCCCCGAAGCTAGCCACTCCGCTCACCGACGATATCCGCCCCGTGATCGATCGGCCGAATCAAAAAACCTGTCGGAACGGTGTCAGGGTCTTATCCTACGTCTGTGAACCAACCTACCGCCGATGCCGAATGTGTTGTCAACGATTAGGGGGATATCCGCCTCGTGAGCGACCTAAACAGTTTCCTATCAGACGAGACAAAGGCGGAATAATTCTCAAGGGGCCGACCTTTGCGATTTCAGCAAGGTTCGGAACGTTGTATTTCGGGTTGCCAATGGACTCGAGGTAGACGCCCTTGGTATTCTCGTCGATCGCTTTCCTGAATTCTTCCGGGTCATCGGTTTTCACCCACTTCACACCAATACCGAATTTTTTGAAGAACACTGCGAGGTGTGATCGTCAGCAACAGCCGAAGGTTCTGCTTATGAAACCAACCTTTAAACTGGTTGAAGGTCTGCCGACGGGTCAGTTCACCAACGGGATGAATTGTGTACGCAACGTACCCCTCCGTACAATGCGGTGCTATGGGAACAAGTCAGCCCCTGTGATGATATAAGGTGACCGGAGCGGATACTAACCTCGCAACGATATTATCACCAGCACCAGCCTGACGAAGAGCACGATCAATAGGTTTCCTCCCGCCTTGGAAGAGAAGGCGCATACAATAGCGGCGATTGCCATGAACTGAGCAGACTGTCCACTGGAAGTGGCGACTGCGGCGATGCCATTCTCGAGGGCAGCGATCCTTTTCTCAAAAACCTCCTAAACACGCATCATCAGTTCAGGTCACCGCAAATCGGTTTTGCTGTGGTCACGAACGGCTGTGGGGTTTCCGATACGCGAATAAACGTTTCCGACGGTTCTGAGGGTGATGGATGAGTTGACTTTTGAAGTGAGGGAAGGAACCTCCCAACCTCATCGCGAAGAGATCGGCCCCATGCTATAAGTCAACGAGTGGCTCCGATTAGATCATTACGGCGTTTTGTAGAGAGAGACGCAACGTACCTCTGAACTGTTAAACGAAAAACTCGTGCTCGAATAGATGGGGACCGCTCTGGCGTTTGTCGCCGGGTCTATCTCTTGACCAGCGTGCAGCTGAAGGGTTTCAAACTCTGG
>Ga0307515_10005378_pt1 | contig 25966 bp, 22 predicted proteins | sample 17_EM_MG_FD_194513 | JGI IMG/M metagenome (GOLD analysis project Ga0307515, IMG submission 194513) | Populus trichocarpa ectomycorrhiza microbial communities from riparian zone in the Pacific Northwest, United States - 17_EM | ecosystem: Host-associated > Plants > Roots > Unclassified | place... | reverse complement strand
TTTAAAGTATTTTTTTTTTAATTTTTTTTTAATATTAACATATAAAAATAATTCAAAAACACCATAAAAAATAATAATTTTAAGAAAAAAAAAATCAAAATTTGAAACCCTGTGATACAAACCTCTCCTTCCTTTTTTAACTTTTCAGTTCTGGACACCAGCAAGTTCAATGAACGAAAACTCCAAGGTTGAAAGGATTTCCTGTCTCTCTATTAAAATAAAATCTCCCAAATTGTCTCCACACTACAGTTCGAACACTTTCAAAAAAAGATAGTGCTGCCATGACTTTGAGCTATCAAATGATTACTATGTTGTCACAAGAGTCAATGCATCTCCGCCCAAACACTTGTTGTGTTTCATGTGCATCACATTGTTATTTTGTTGTGGCCGTGATTTAATTGTCTCCGATCAATCCACATAAAGTCATGTTCTTTGGAGCATGATTTGCCATGTAAGAGATTAAAGCAGGAAACAAAAAAATAATAATCCAAAACATGAATTGATATAGTTGACCCGAGCAACTTTGTCAGAGAATCTTGTTTTTTTTTTTCTTTTCAAAACAACATTGTTTGAAGTTGGCTCATGTCGACCTGATTAATCCAACTAACCTATTAACTTTTCATTGCTTGTAACTCACACAACTAATGTCCAAAATGGAGGTGTGAGCCAGTGAATACTCAGGCAATTCCAGATCGACATGATCTCTTAGGAAACCAACTTCAGCACTTAATTAAATCATTTCAGGAAACGCGCGACGCCTAATTTGTTGGTACATTTCGTTAGCATCAACTGCGATTCAATCCTTTTTAATTTTTTCCATTAAGTTTGGTGTTCTGTGCTAAGTGCTAACTATTTCATATCTTTTGTAGAGCAAATGAATTGTTGAGCTAGAGTCCAATTTCGGATAACTGGAGACATCTCTGCGCAGGTTAGGCATGTGACCAAACATTACAAGCTCTTTCTTTTCAATCTGCTGTAGCTATTACAATTCACGTGGAAGTTAAGACAAATCCTGGTCCTGCAGGCATTGCAACCCTATAGCTAGCTAGCATGGGAGGATCATGCAATTTACAACTTACAAGTATTTTTCATAGGAAACATTTGCATGCAGCTACAACAAGAGATCCAAGAGGATATTTCAGTTCCAAATTAACGCGTATACTTCCAAGAAAAACACAACTCACAGGATCCGCTGTTGCTCATACCAAACCATCAATCATGAATCAGCCAACCAAACCCGTTTCATATGAACTCGTTTGAGCGTTCGGGGCTAGCTCTTGTTACTGTACAAATAGATTGATTATCTCCACCACATATATTTTAAAATATTTTCGGACCTAATTATGCTATATCTTGAACTGGCGTTGACAGGAACAACTCCAATAGCATGCTGGCTGTTCTCGAAGTGGGATATGAAACTCAAACGTGTGGCACGTGTATAATGCGAAACATGAAGCATAGTAGCAAAATAAACAAGAGCTAGAAATCTTCCCCTCTCCAACAACAAGAGATACTTGCAGAGGCATGCTTCCTCTCCCTCTCTTATAATTTTTTTCTTGTTTTTGAGCAGATAAGGTGCTCCTGCACCTAACCAATTGTTAATTAGCACAAGTGTATGGTGTGATCAAAGATGAGAATATTGTTCTCTTCTTCTTATATCCAATTCTTAATTAATTCCCTGTATAGTTTGAAACCGAGACCCACTAATCCTAATCCTAATTAAATTAGTAGATCATCCAGGGGACATCTACAATTTCAACTTCCATGTGCTGTTAAAATATTATCCAATTATTGATTCGCAATATCATTATGATCTCAAATACCTTTTTGTTGTTTTAGATGATTAGGAATCCAATACTCTCTTGCATGGATATGGTTCTTAGTGGACACTACTGAAAAGGGTAAGATCGAATCTCATTAGCACATATATAAATACAAATTAATATAACGCATAAGCATCAGTATTTAAAATATTATACAGTTTGTCTTTCGGATTAGGTCTAATCGGAGGAGTTGTATTTAATTTATCATACTATTATATAGACACACACTTTTTTTAGGGTTTGAAGTCCATTAATATTTTTGTAAAGGTACAGTAGACGGAGCAATCATAACAAAAAAATAAAAATAAAAATTCCAGTCAGGTAAACAAGAGGAGGGATGGCATGCGGTTGGAACTATTTTAGTAAGAATGGTTCACGAGGCTCAATAACCAGACCTCATAAATATTTTCAAAATTCTGCAGCGTCAAGAATTTATCCTTTTCTAAAATAAATAATGGAAATACCATTTTAAGTGTATTATTTTGTTTTTTTCTAGCATACTAGCGTGAATAAATATTGACTTGTAAATAGAATAATATTGACTTGTAAATCAACGACTCAAACTTGCATAACGAGGACAACGTCAGAACAAATTTATTTAAATAAAAAGGAAGGAAGGAAGAAAGAACTATGGAGTAGTTGATTGATTAGAGATACTTTGGTCGATGATTTTAAGATTAAGGAAATTATTTATCTATAAATTAAATTTCATTAAAAAGCATCCTTCCTTCCCCCCCTCTGTTGGTCGAGCGATGACACATTTGATTTGGCCTGCCCAAGCATATTCTCTGCATGTTTCTGCAAGTATATTCCTAGCACGAAAAAGCATTTTTTATTGGATATCAAGAGACTCCAATAATCTATTCTCTAAGCAAAAAATAATAATAAAAAATAGAGGAGAATAAATTTGTAGGCCCCATTCTTTTGTTTAACTTTAGTGGATTCTTAATTAAGAAAATCCGTCAAGAAGTGAATAATCCTAACTAGGTAATCTTCTAATATATGTTATTGCCAAATTGGCTATTCTGTTTATATGGGATAAAAAGCATATTATTATTATTATTATTATTATTATTATTATTATGTGCAGGATATAAAGAATAAGAATCAGTAGTATATTGCAAATTTTTTATTAATCTTCTACATTTGCCTGTTAGCATATTGCATTGAAGATCCAATTTAGAGCTAACTGTCCTGGCAACTAAAATGATGTCAGGTTAAAGTATATTTTTTTTTAAAAAAACCCTTGATTTAATGTGAACTAGCTTTTTTTTATGTTGAATTTAATAATTAAAGAAAGTTTAATCTATTTTTTAAAGATAAAAAACTATATTTATTTAATTTAGAAATTAAATCTAAATTTTAGATCAAATAACAAAAAATAAAATAGATATACATACAAAACAATATATAAAAATTAAACTAACATCACACTTCGATTATATAGTGATTAATTTTTATGAGTCGTACCATTTGTCCTTGAAACAATTTTGCCTACACAGGAGTGTAAGAAGACAATGAAGAAATAATATTTTTTCTTCGTTGATCTTGCATCGTCCAAGACAGCGAGGAAGAGTTTGTTTTCTTTTTTCTGTTTTTTCAATGCCTGGACAGGAGAGTAAGAAGACGAAGACTATATATATACACTATTTTAGGAGACCAAACATGTTTTTGTTTTCTTATGTTGTCATACACACACTACTTTTTATCAATCTTTTTATTGTTCTATAATACAGAAATTCCATTAAAAATAATCCCAGGATATCTAAATGAAAATCTGAAGAAACCATACCACCAGATCACAAATAAACTTTCTATCATTTATTATTTTTGAGCTCGTTCTGGAGTTTGGTGGAGTAACAGCCAGTAGGGGTAAAACGAGAATATAAGAAAAAGCAACCTTCCAAATCCAAGTCTTTCTTATATATATAACAAGAAGCAGCTTCGGGTAATCCACACTCCAAATTCCAAAATAAAGCAAAATCACCTCTCTCCAACTTCACTGTCTCCCTCTGCAAATTGAATTTAATATTCCTTACAAAAATCCATAATCTCTGCAACTTTTAATTCAAAAAGACAGACCGAGGCACGCTTACACATGTTTATAGCAACAACCAATCTATACCCTGCAAGAAATACTCACTGAACCGACTCCCAGCGCCACCCCTCTCTCTGTATCCTGACCGTGATAAACAGAGAGAAACGCAAAACAAACAAACACACGAAGATACTCGAAAAGAAATATTGAAACCATCCAGGTTCTTATCTTTTCTTGTTTTCTAGGGATTACTAATCAACTTACACAATCTTTCTGCAAACAAAAAAGGTTCCATCTTTTAAGAAAACAAGAGTAAATAGAGAGAACCCATAAAGCAAAAATTTGATCTTGTTGTGATTAGAGGGTTTTGCGGGCTATGAGGATACACGGAGAAATGCCACCTGAAAAAGAAGAGGAGGAGAAAGTGAAGTCGTTGTCTTTATCTATACAACAGCCACAGAAACTGGTGGTGGTTGGGTATGCTTTAACATCAAAGAAAAAGAAGAGTTTTTTGCAGCCAAAGCTTGAAGTTTTAGCCAGGTAAAATCTCACTGTACATTATTCACTGTTTACATTTCGCTGTTTCTACATCTTGATATCAAGTTTTAGTTTTATTTACATATGTGTTTCTTTGTAACTCTTGATTGCGGGTGTGAAGGCTTGCTTGTTCTTTTATGGGGTTTCTGCTTGGTTTTACTATACCTGTAATGGGTTGTTTGGGAATTCTTGAAATTTTGCAAATTTTAATGTCTTTTTTGCCTTTTAGTTTTTGGCTGTGAACTTTTTTTTGGTGACCTTGTTTTTTAGCTGGAATTTGTTTTTTATAGCATCTTGCAGGGTTTTGCAGTGGCGGAGGGATATGTTGTCTCTGTTATAATAATGACGAACTAAAGCATTAAGGCCGGTTTGATTTGAAAAATGTTTTTTATAAATTAAAAAAATTTATACAAAATAAAATGATGGAGGGACATGTTGTTTACATTAAAAAAAAATAATTAATTTTATAAATTATTTTTTATATTTATTTATGATTAAAAAAATTAATCATTAGAAAATATTTTCTAGTTAAATAAAAATTTAATTTGATTTTTTTAAAATATTTTTATTTTGAACGTAAAATATTATCTAAAAATTATAAAAAAATAAAAAAAATTATTATTTATTGATTATATTAAATTTATTTATCAATATTTTAATTATTATATATTTTATTTTAGTTTTTTTTAAATTTTATTTTTATATTAACTTTGATTTTCATTATTTTTTTTTGTTTTTTAATTAAAATTCTTTATCTACCAGATTTCTATCTTTATTGCTATCTTTTATTTAAAATAATTTATAATTTTTTTTATTTTCATTCTTATTTAATTTTATTTATCTAAAAAATTTAGCCACCATTTTTTATTATTATTTATTTTATTTAAAATAATTTATAAAATTATTTTTTTTTATTTTTAGATTTGATTTTTTATGATATAGTAAAACTAAAAGTAATTTTGAAATTATTTTTTTATGATACTATTAAATATTAAAAAATAATTTATTTTTTAAAAATTTACTTTTTATAAAAACCAATTTTAAAAAGAAAGATACTTTCCGGCGAATAAAAGTGCCTTAGCATCTAGGGGTTACTTTCTAGGACAGAAATTGGACATGTGTTTTGCTTGACTTATCATTTATGCTTTCATTCCTGGGTATCTGGATTCTTTAGAAAAATTAAAGAAAAAAATTGTTGGGAATATTCCACAATATATACTCTTTGGACTGTGCTTCAATGAACATAAAGTCAATGCTTGGTACTTTATTATTTAGTTTAAAAATGTTAAGACTATACAAAATTTCTGTGAATTATATATTCCTATGCATTTTGTGTGAATAAACTAGTTTTAAGAAATAGCTACGTGATGTCATCTCTTGTTGCCAACTTTACAACTTTATTCTTGTTATCTATCCATTTCTATTTTTTTCCTGTGTTTGTGCCTATCATTATACACTGATAAGCTGCATTTCTATAATTTTATGATATTCCTATCATGTAGCTGCAACTTCATACTTTACTCGGTTTTATTTTGTCTGTAGTTATTTGTGCTGAAAAAACTACTGTGAATTCAGGTGGTTTAGAATAGTTTCAGGGTTCCATTTCGCCCCCCCCCCCCTCCCTTTTTTCTGTCATTGTACTTGATGAAGTTAATTCCTGTTATGGTTGAAAGAAAGAAAAGATCTTTTGAAATGCCTGCATCGGTTGGATGAAGGAAATTCTTGATACTCTCATAACTCAAGTTTCCAAAATGTTGCCTCCTTATCTTAAGGCATTCCATAACTATAAACAAATTTCTGTGCCTGGTGCAGAAATAAGGGAATATTGTTCGTTGCTATTGATCTAAACAGGCCATTGCTGGATCAAGGTCCCTTCGATGTTGTTTTGCACAAGGTTAGAGTTGGGTTTTTTCTCTCCTTATCCTCGCATTATTACCTTTTTTGAAAATATTTTTTTATGATTGAATAGCGTTTTCATTTGCATTTCTTGGTTGCCTCGGGTTAATGGTTTTGAATTTCTGATCAGACTGTATGTAGGCGAGCTTCTTCTTATTTTATTTTTTCCAGATATGTTCTTCATGTCCTACCAAACCTAGTACAAGTATCTCATTAGTTTATTTTCCTTGTAGCTGTTGGGAAAGGATTGGTGCGGAGCTATTGAGGTTTGTCATCGAATTCTGATCTCTTAATGTTAATTTTGTATCTAATTTTAGTACTGTATAATGAACGAACCGGAGTTTTTCAATGCCCAACATATAAATTGGTGTAAAATAATTCCATCCATATGCGCTGGGGATTAAGCATGAATTAGAGGAAAATCATTGAAAAAACAAATTTATCCTCTTGAACCTGTAACTCTTTTAGTCTGACATAATGTGCAGAGCTTTGCACTCCCATCTCATCCCAGCATGGATCATGATCAGATGTTTGATGTTAGTCTCTTGAGAACTCTAACAAGCAAGGATTTTACTTCTGTGATCAATCTGGATGACCTTTTAAGTTTGGCGAGCTTAATTGCAATGTTTCATTCATCTCTTTTCGAAGTTTCTGCACTTTTTGCTGCCGGGATTTATTGGCTTGTTAGACTTATTAAACATTGGTCTTTGCAAATTGATAATATAATGGAACAATACATTTGAACTTCACAGTGTCTTAACTATAGTAAGTGCCTCTAGCAGGTCTTGAAGTACACCTTTTATAATGCAAGATTGGCTCACTTTTACTGATCAATTAAAGGTGATGCTACAATGTGTGTATTTAAATAACTTGTCTCTTAACCTTTTCCTTGTCCCCATAGTGTGTGTAGTGTGCATATTTAAATATCTTTTCCCTATCAGATTTTCTCTATAAAAAAGATTTGAGTGGTTATTAAGGTAATCAGTGGTCTGTGCTCTTGCATAACTGGTCCTTGGCATAGATGATTTGGATTGCAATATAAGGGCTCTCACGCCTTAGTTTAATTTGTACAACTTATATCTGTTGTTTTTATTACAGCCAATGGATTAGCTATTTTGTAATGTTTTAAACCATTACAATTATGGTTTAATGGCTACCGGATGCCTCAATTCACTGATAGTTACTATTTGTCTCAGCCATTATATATTTGTCTAATTTCTGTATTTTATTTTCTTTCTTTAATTTTTTTCTGTTCCTGCCTTGGGAAAGGAGTTTATATTTGCCTTTTATATATATATTATTTCCTCTTGAAGGATTACAGGAAAAAAAATCCTGAAGTAGCTGTCCTCGATCCTCCAGATGCTATAGAGCAGCTACTCAATCGCCAGTCCATGCTCAATGATGTGACTAATCTCAACTTATCTGACTGCTACGGTAATCTTCTGCTGTTTTTATCCTCATTGTGGGGCACCTTTCTCTTCCAGCTTCCTGAACTATAGGTCACATGGAAGAAGCAATTCAGTAATGCTGACCAGATTTGCTTTTATTTTTGTTTCTGCAGGCAAGGTCCGTGTTCCAAGGCAGATGGTAATTAATAACGATCCATCATCCATCCCTCATGAAGTTACCAGCGCTGGATTAAAGTTGCCACTAGGTAGGGTTTCTTTTCTATTTGCAAACTAACAGATGTCTAGCACTAGTCTCTCCAAATTTCCAAGGCTATGAGTTTATCAGGTTCCTTTTCTTAAGTTGATCGATCATCAACCTCGGAATTATTTTAGTACCAGTTGGATGTTTCATGCAATTTAATAAATGTCTGCATGGTTTTTCCTTACCCAATGTTGTTTAATTAATTTTCCTTGTGTTAATATTTTCAGTCGCAAAACCACTAGTTGTGGATGGAACTGCCAAGTCACATCAAATGTTTCTTGCTTATGATCAATTCTCCCTTTCAGAACTTGAACCTCCCTTAGTGTTGCAAGAGTTTGTTAATCATGGTACCATGTTCCAACTAATGCATGAAAATAATTCTTGATGTGCCCATCAGTGTTCTTTCTTAATTTGATTTTTTTTTTATCTTCTCATACTAGGTGGTGTTCTCTTCAAGATTTATATTGTTGGTGAAGCCATAAAGGTTGTACGGCGATTCTCTCTACCTAACGTTACTAAGCAAGAGCTATCAAAAGTTGAAGGTGTTTTTCGATTTCCGAGGGTTTCATCTGCTGCAGCTTCTGCAGATGATGCAGACCTTGACCCTTCTGTTGCTGGTGAGATTCTTGGAAAATTTTGCTTTTCAGTTTCAGGTTCTAAACATTATGATTTTCTTTCTTATTTCTAAGGATTCATTTGGTATCAGTTTTGTAACCAATTTATTTATTCAAATCTTACTAAGATATGTCATTTCATGCTTTTGAGGAATAAATACTGAAGCACTGAGTTTTAGCATGGGCCTTTGACCGCTTGGTTTATTATTAGAGCTGTAGAATATGATTGAAAACGGATTCTTACTGATGTCATGTTTCAGTAAAAGTGATTGTTCTGGTTATGGAGAGAACTGGCTTGACTGTTTCTTTGTAGGCCTTAGCATCTCCCTTACAATAACTTTGTGCGGATCTTGCAGAACTTCCTCCCCTTCCTTTACTGGAGAAGCTTGCAAGGGAGCTTCGTCACCGACTGGTAGATCCATGTTTTCTGTCTTTTTCTCTTTTCTGTGGTTGGTGAGGCGTTATATATATCTGGTTTGCTGTTACTCTTAGCTACCATATTCTGCATTTTCTAGGGACTCCGATTGTTTAATGTAGATATGATCCGAGAGCATGGAACAAAAGATGTTTTTTACGTGATAGACATCAATTACTTTCCTGGCAAGTATATAAACATTTACTCAAGTATTCTATCTTTCAAGTTTTTAATTTGGAATATGACTCTCGTCTCTATCTGACATGCCTCTTGATGTTCTCGCTTGAATCTTCCCCACATTATGGCGCTTGAAGCATTCTATTTCAATAAAGTTTGTTTTGCATGCTTGCCTCTGTTTTACAGTATTTTTTTAGGGCACACAGGTGATTAAACAAGTTTTTAAATCCATTTGCAGGGTATGGGAAAATGCCAGATTATGAGCACATTTTTACAGATTTCCTACTGAGCCTGATGGAGAGCAAGTATAAGAACAGACCTGCACAATAACCGCTGAGAAACATGTATCCAACTGTAAATGATGTTTCTTGCAGGTCTAGATCTCCTTTGGGAAACTGAAGAACAGTCAATTTAGTTTTTCTGTAATACTGAATGGTATGAAATGTCCCTTGCTCAAGCCACATCCCTGTCAACGAGGTTCTTAATGCAGTTTCAGCTTGTTTATTATCTGATACTTTGTAATGTTTCTAGGCAAAATAAGCACAATACCAGATGCCCATTTGTGCGCAAGAACTTCAATTTGAGACAAATCATCACTTCTCAACTTGTATGAGCCATTGTCTCTCTAGTCTTGTGAGCACTCAACCTGCTCATTACCTCTGCTGAAACTCGCAAGGAAGCAAATTCTAATAGCCCATGAACAAGTAGCCCCAATCTCATTTCCCTCCCCTTGTATTCGCATGATATAATTGGAGATGAATGTCTTTGGTTATAAAATTTTCTTATAGACTTCTTTCCATTGTTATATGTATATGCCAGGCAAATCAAACATCTCTGAACTGGGCAGTTGCTGAAGATAGCAAGCATTATTAGATTGCGAGATAAAATTAGGATTACCTGCACGAACGAGGTTTTGCTGAAATCTTTTATCTAAATTCTGTTGAGTTGCATAACTATATATGGTACTTAAGAAATAAACTAGAACTAGAAAAAGAACTAGAGGAAAAAATGATTCTGTATTGGAAACACCAATAAATGCACGTAGCACCTCCCTAGCGTGTTAGGCAACTACCGAGTCACCAGTCCGAGTTTTTTTTTAATTTAAAAACGAGGCTGTATTTATTTTCGAATATGGCTCCTCCCATATTATTAAGAAAAATGATACTATTTCACTGGAGATCGTGGCTAGCAATCCTGACAGAGAATATTCTTTGTCTATACACTTAGGTTTAACCCTCTATATTATCCCCGTGATGTCTTACTTGTTTACTGGGCTTGTAAGATGTTTAGTGGGTTCGAGGACTAGTTATGGTGTGCATAAACTGACCCGGATACCTCGGATTATCAAAAAAAATAAAATAAAAAAAAAATGATACTAACATTTGTATTGAATCAATTAATCTCTATATGAGGTGGAGGACAGACGTGCATGTGGTTCGTACCTTTTCTGAGCGTTCTAAGCAAGGTGCTTGAGATAAATATATTAATTAATCGGTATTGTATCAGTTATATAAATAAAAATTTTGAGTAAAATATTAATGATTGACATTAAACCAATGGTTAGATTTCCATGTTTGCATAAAATATTTGAAGAAAATTGAGGGACTTTGAAGCAGAGGAGAAGCGTGACGCATGCAATGTCTAATATGTTGATAGCTGGTACATAAATTAAAAATTGGAAGACATGCACACAAACAAAACATATTAGAACTTCATATAATCAGACAGACAAATGACATTCTAAGTGAATTATGGATCATAATAGTTAAGATCATGGACCAAATCAATAAAATTATTACAAACAATTAAATTTATCCATATCAACATTTTGGTATATCATATTAAAAATGCGAGACTTTTCACATTAAATAGCATAGTAGTAATTATGAAGTAAAATAATTAATAATACATATATCATAAAATGATGGGAACAAACACAGTCACGTGTAAAATTTCTATTGATTTAGTTTATAATCTTGGAAAGCGATAAAAAAAGGATGCGTAAATGTAGCAAGCTTGCAAATTGGAATTCTCTTAAAGATTATAGATATGAACAAGAATAATCTCTCTTGAATCCACCCGTCATCATCATATTGCTACAATCGTTGTCAGGACAACAATAAATTCCATGACATTTAAAGGAATATGTTTTTTTTTATTGGTGCAATTATCTGTTATTCATATTTAGATGAATATTTGATTCCTTCAGTGTCAATATCCGTAATTTTAAAATTTCAAGAAGCAAAATTCAATGTTTTTGTTAAGTTCACCGCTTGAAAACCTTCATATTTGTCAAATTATCTGGTTAAATAGCATGTATCAGATTACGTGGTCATACAATTACATTAAAGACCCGTGGCTTCTGTGAAAATGTTATTAAATGCATTTACATACACCAAGACAATGATAACTGACCAAATCACTTGATAATTTTCCACATAAATGGAAATGGTTGTCACGTAAATCACTTGATGCAATTTGCTAATAGGTTTTGTCAAGTTATAATTCAAGAAGTCACAACAGAAGTACCTGGTGGGAGGGAACTTGCTGTGAAATTCCATTTCTTGTGGATTGACAAGGATGGAATACAGAGCTACGCGCCTGCGTTGGTTCAGGTTCGACTGTAAACTGATTACATGGGAGAATAAATAGCAGCGCCTATACTGTGGGGAAGACGAAGATCATTCCCATGCAAGCTGCATTTGAAATCCAATTCCACTATATACAATATTATTTCCAGCATTCGTTTCTTCAAACTGTATCTATATACAGACGTTACAACGGGAGACTACTTCTCTTGAGGTCTACAGGGCTTGAGCTATGCACAGTTTATACAACAGGGTTGCTTCACCTCACCAAAAGGGACACCACCTGAAAGGCAGAGCACAAATATTATTAGTTAACAAAACCTGCCCAAGGTGGAGAGCTGTTCTTTCATTCAGTGCAAGATTAGAAGATGAAAATGGCAGAGTACAGGGTTAATTAACTCGAGGATGAAATTAAAAGTGAAAGCAAGTGCTTAATGCCATCTCCGTTCAGCTGTCATTTCTGCTAACAATATTTACGTTCTACTATCACCGAACTGGAGTTGAGAAAAATGAAGAAATTTACAGGGAAATTTCTTAAATGAAACCATGCATGTTATACCAACAAGAAGCAACATGTCATCTTCAAATGCATTGGTATAGAGCACTTTGAGATGTGCATAAAACAAGAGGGAATAAAAAAGGTGGGAAGGCAGATTGGCATCATACCCAACATAATTTTGGCACAGATTTTCATGCGACATTGCTTGAATAATTAACTTCTGAACTTGCAATTTAACAGATAAGCCATGATCTACTTCACGAATATCTCCAGAAATTAAAGAGCTGTGATCTACTGCATGTTGGATAGAGCTTGCAGATAATGAGGGTGTGGAAAAATCACGTCCAGTCAGTTTATTACTCATCCGGGCCATGACAACCACAGCACGTACATTCAAGACCTCATTAGCATCACCAAGCTGATTAACAGCCTACATAAACCCAATTGAATATATAAGCATCATCAAAGAACGTTATTGCAAAGGTTCTAACAACTGAGATATAAAATGATACCTGAAGAAGTTCTCTCTCACGAGCACCGCGTTGCGGTTGAGGGAGCTCTCTACTAGGAGCAGATTCCTCGGTATTCACAACAGCAGGGACATGACTATTGGCAAACATTGACATTTGTGGGACTTCATTAAAGTTGAAAAGGCGCCAATTGATGAGAGGATCATGAACAAAAGCCTGAAAAATAGGGGAACCAGATTCACTTACCTCGTTGTCATATAAACAAGAATCTACATTTTATTTTTAGCGGCAGCACTGAAAACCAGATCAATCATATATTAACCAACAAAAAAACCTTTACCTTTTTTTCTCACTGAACAGGATATATTCAATTCAATACTTAAAATTCTTAAAAATTAACAAAATGACTAATATAACTGGTTGCCCTACAATAAATAGTCTTGCATCATCTGTACTATTGCAAATTTAAACTTCTTGTACACTCATTGGTTGCTGTTGCTTACACCAGCATCTGCTGTTCTATTTATGTGGATTTTCAGAAGATATTCAAAGCTTGCAATTAATTCAATCTTTGACTTTTCCTACGGAGTAGGCACACAGAAGTACAAAATAGAACAATCAATTCAGTGTTCATACCTCCATCATGGCCATAACACTATCCCTGTGTGTTCGGAGAACTTGCATCACATTTTCACAAGTAGAGCGGAAATTGCCCTCTATACCACTAACCTCCATAGCTTTCACAAGCATTCTTGTCAAACGGAAGGGAACCTACATTGGAGAAATCATTTTAAGCATGCTACTGCATTTTATATTCAAAGGGGACAGTTGTGCATTAGGAATCGTATGATAAAGCAGTTTTTTCTAGAATGTACCTTCTCAGGAAACTTTTCCCTGTTCATTGAAGCTTCAAAGCAATCTCCAAAGTCAATATGCAAGATCTTCCCACTGCAAAACATAATAAGCATGAGAAAATCCCAAATAGTAGCACTTTTCCATCGTTGCTTTGTTCTAATCATTATCTACCTGTAGCGATGCAGCATAAGGTTGCTAGGGTGTCGATCACCTAAGCCAAGAAGATAACCAACCTGAATAAAAGCAATTAAAGTTAAATCATTTCCATGCTCTCAAAAAACCAAACAATTAACTATAAAGAGACAGTGAATTAAGAAAACAGGAATGTAGGCGACCTGAAACAAAACAGCAGCTTTCATTTATTTATTTGCTAGAAACAAGCAAGGTTAAGAAGCCTAGTAGACAAAAGAATGTGAGATGACCAGCAACAACTTCATTGTTTAAGAGTTAAAACTTAGAAATCCAACAGCTAGATGCATCAAGAACTTATTTCCTTGATCATTGCGAAAAGTTCTTATCCTGGAAAAGTTCAAAGGCAAAAGAGAGCCGATGATTTTTGGATTATCTGCATGATTCCATTTTTTTTACAAGTTTGTTTGTGAAAACATACAAGTCAGCTAGACTGATGAAATAATGACATTTGTTGGGAGTTTTATTATTAATGGAATGGACCTTTAAGAAAGCAGTTAGATGATACAACGAAACACATAACATACTCATGACTGCTAAACAATAATACAAGGTGAACACATACCATGCTCATGACTGCTAAACTCCTTGTGTAATTTGTTCTCCTCTCCAGCCATATCTCAGAAGTGCGACTTTTTAACCACAGAACCTAGCAGAAAACATAACTTGGTGCACTGAAATAGTGTCCACGGGAAAGAAGAAAAAAATATTGATAAGATGAATTTTCATTCCATACCCTGGCCAGGTCATTTCCTTCAGTATTTTGAAGAGCATAATCAAAGACTTCAACTTTAGCAATGAGTGGTAAATTGTCATAATCCGGGGCAAAACTGAGCATGTATTTGTGCTCTTGATTTAGGGTGATCTGAAATGATTAAGAAATACAGGAATCCATCAGTTGAAGCTGTCTCACCACAAAATACTAACATAACCACACACTGAACAAGCGCATTCAAAAACCTCAACACCCTATCCCCCTATCCCGCCCCCAATACCCACCAATAAACTTTAATATACCTTTCTAGCATCCCTGTATTCTCGAATGAGTTGGTTTAGTGTGTCACAATTAGGAACCCATTCAATTAACCCACTGTTTGAAGATAACGGAATTACAGCATATCGGTGAATAGACAGATCCTTCTCTTCAGTTTTTCTTGAATTCTCCAGCAGAGTATTCACCAATCCAAATAGCTGGCAACAGCCAACAGGTTTTTAGCAATAACCCAGCAATGGAACCAAATAGCATCATCTAGCACAACATAGTACAATAATAAATATCTCTACGTGCAAAAGATAGATAACCTGCATGACACGTTCGTCTTGGCGCAAATCTTCATGTCCCTTCAGCAAGAAGGCATGATCTTCCCCATCACTTCCATGAATAGTCAATTTCCGGGGTCGCTGTTTTGATGTTATGACAACAAGCTCAGGTGCAAATGACGCTATTGTTACCACTGGAAAATCTGAAGCATGAGAAACCAAGTCAAAGGATTAGCTAGGAAACTAGGGTTTGATAATGACTTGAGTCTTCTAAAAAGTCCATCATACCAGCACGATATGTCCCAGGAACAGCAAGCTCCAAATCACGGCATTCTACCAGCTCAGGAGAAACAGACTATTTTTGCACAATCAAAGAGTGGTTAGTTCCAATTCAATAATGGGCTAGAAATTAACGTAAAGATATATCATTCTCGCCTGCAGGTCAAGAGTTGTCATGACTTGAAGCTGCTTGTCTATTCGTCTGAAAACATGATAATATAGATCCCATGCCTGATCAAGACATAGTTCACATCATTAGCTTGTGGTTTTGATACAAGCACACCTTCCCAAGCATAGCTTCAACTAAGCCTGCCTAACATGTGATTAAATTACTTCAGCTATGGAAAAGATGTTTCTCCTCTTAGTATTTTAGGATTATTTCTCGTTCTTCTTCTGTGCATATTTTACCTCAAAAATTCCTTTTCCATCAAATAATAATAATAATTAAAAAAATCCCCCATATGTGAAAGGTAAGTTCCACATAAAATGGTGAGGCCAACAATACTTTATAGGAGTGAATCTTGCGCAAAAAACATCATTCTCATAAAATGTGTGTTGGCAACGTGCATGCTAAGATGAAGGCGTGGTAACACAAAAAAGAGATGAGATTAGAAATTAACACATTTTCCACTGTACGGCAAACTGGAGATAAAATGAGAGAAGAACGCCTTAGACGGCCTGGGTCTGTCTAGAATAGGCCATTAAAGGCTGAAATTCAGAGGAATGGAAAGTTGACAGTGGAGGGATGAAAGGAGGTCGAGGGAGACCAAACACAAAGTGATGGAAGTGGTATTGAATGGTTAACTATCTTAACACTGAGACAAATTCGGTTTATGATCACAAATAATGGCACAAAAGGATCCATATAGCTGGCCCTGACTAGTTAAGGATTAAGGCTTCGTTGTTGTTGTCAGAATTTAAAGTGAGAGAGGGAGGAGGGAGTGGGGAGAGAGGTAGAGGGGGAGGGGTAGAATACAACTTCATCTAAACTTTGTCCTTACTGGAACAGGCTTAAACTACAATCTACAGTGGGTGATTACATGGAACGACAGATACAGTGTATGTTATTCAAACACCAAAAATTGAAAAAGAATGGAAAGAGAGTAAGTTGATAAAACAAAAGAAAAAAAAAAACGGGCTCCTGAATCACGATAAATAAGTCAGTTCACAGGTTTTAGAACTCTAATGAAACTAAGTGGCGCTCTAGATATTTGTTGATGCTTTTGATGTTTTGAAGTGAAAACTATGTACATAAAGGTAGTAAGGAAAAGATATGTGTTTACGGATCCGAAAATGGCAACCAGAAAGAGGATATACTCATATGTCATGATTTTCCAACCAATTCATCCACCCCCAGGCAGATTCATGCACACATAAGAAAAGTTTAACATTTCTTAACCAGCACTAAAAACCTACAAAAAAAAATCACATATTTCACTCCCTCAAACTACCATACCTGAGTAAGCTCAGCCTCTTTTAGAGTTCTCTTGTACTTCATACAACACTCCCATGCTTCTAACAATTCATGCCGGTATGCCTGCGGACCATTTTCAGGAATTACAAATGGGTTTCAAGACAAAGGGAGTCATCTGATTCAATATATTAGAATAGCAACATAGCACCATAGGATAAAAAAAAGTAAGATCCAGAATTCAACAATTGAATTATGCTCAAAATCCAGAACAGTTCTAAAATAAGATCAAATGCACTAATAGTGGATATCAAAGAGCAAAAATATGTAATGACAAATGCGATACTATTAATTGAAACCTCAATGAATGCTCTCTCCTTTATAGTAATATTCTCCTTCATAGCACCCTCCTCAAGCATTTTATGAAGAGGCTCCAATGCCTTTAGCATTCCCTCAATGTTATGTTCACCAAAATACAAACGACTTGCTTCTTCCAGTCCCTCGTGCCACTTTTCATGCCAAAGTATCGCGACTCTAACTAGTTCCGATGATACAAGTTGTGCCTACATGAGAACGGAGACCATTATTAAGATAAACCAAACTGCAACAAACAATTAATCGATTGTAAATTAACCACTTAATTAACCTGGTCCACAAGCACACCACTATGCTGCCGAACTTTGTTTACCACTTCCTCAGCAGCTGCTTTACGTAAATTGCTTATAGATTTACAAGCCACGAGAAGAGGATACATAAGAGCCTGCAAAAATATCAATTCCTTAAACACATGCAGAGGTCCAGATGCATTTGCGTGAAGAGACATCTATCTTAAGAACTTACATGCAATGCAAAACTTGTGCTACCAAAGTAGCCTTCATAAATATATTGGAAGAGACTACTTGTGGAATAAAGGAAGATTCCTACCTTTTAGGTTGAGCAATCAACATCTAGTGTTTCTTCAATGACAATTTTTAGAACTAGTGTTTGTGACTTCAATTCAATTAGGATTCTCTTACTTTCAGAAATTTTATCCATGCTTAAAGAAATGAAAAACAATACAAAATCAACCCAAAGAAACAATAAAAAATACCATTTTACCATGCAAAATTGATTTGAAAATGTCCAAGATTATAAAATGAAATTCTAGAAAAATGTACTATTCATAAACTATTTTTTGCACTGCATGTGGCAATTGTATGGGTTTTCTATTTCCATGGAGGTCACGTTAAATACAACCTTCTCTAGCATAATCACTATCGCATTCATTTTGTTCTGCAGCTTAAGTGCAAACTCAACAATTTATATTTCAGTTCTTCCATCCAATAGCCCTGCCTAAAAAAGTGTAGCTATCAATTTGGAAAGCATCAAGCAAAAAATGCACACCTGTGGATGACTCTGTCCAATTCGCACCAAAAGTGATTGAATTAGTTCTCTCAGAGCATGGTTATTCAAATGTATCCTGGCAATTATTTGAGGTAAAACAGCAAGCCATGTGTTGATATTAACATGAGCAAATCCTTTCTGCAGTGCCATTTGAACTTCTGCAGTATCTCCATGGTTGAACCACAAGGTAAGAAGGCGGAGTATATCCTGAAACAAATAGCACAATTAAAAACAACACCCATCTGGAGTATTAATATATAGAAGGAAACAAACCAGGATGCAGGAAAATAAGACAGACGAATATCTAGTTATTGACTTAATACATGACATAAGAAACAACACTCTTTTCCTCAGGAAAAATGCAGGCATCACAAAATGAATTTATACCTATAGTATTAAAAATGATCATATACACGCTAACACATCTCCATATAAATTTGAAAGTACAAACTGCAGGTTCATTGAAATTGTGACCAGATTCACACTGTAATCTTCATCTTTTATAACAACCAACAAGGTGCCTATTTAACAGAAAGTGACTGCTACAATGTGGAAAGAAAGAAGAGCATAGTAAAAGCTGAAGGCAAAAGATGATGTCCACTTTTTTTTAGGTGCATGTCTAAGATTTTAAATGTGCAAGGCGACCTATACATGAGATATTATTTACCTGTAAACTACCATCAACACCTTTAGCATTTGCTGCATAGGCAATTGAATGAAAATAACCAGTGACCGCTGCAACAACAAACTGTGAGGCAACATTTGGAAACCCTCTTAAAGTATAGTGTGACATCACTCCTGTATTGAACAAAGCCCATGAGTGCCATGCTTTTCCCCATTTTGTTTCATACTGAGTGGCATTGCTGAATGATGAAAGGATCTCTGCACAAAAAAAAGGTGAATCAATAAAAAAACAAGACCAAAAAGACAACTTCTTACAGAATTTACTGTGGAAAGGAGGCAGCCACCTTGTATGGAATCATCATCCAAACCAGGAGAAAGCGCCCACTGCCAGATTCCAAGTATACGATATACACGTGCCAGGAGATGGACATTTTGACCCGTGCTACCCATTAAACCTGTTGGTATGATTGATTGCATATTTGGGGTACTTGAAAGCTCTATGGCCAAATCCTGTAAGAGTGATTTGGCATCCAAGAATGTAGCAAGAGAGAATCAGAATTAGCAAGTGAAGCTATATATGAAGGTAATTGTGCCTGATACAGTCAGCTAAATCAATTATGCACACCTGCAACCTAGAAAAAGCTTCTTTTCGCTTGTGATCCTCCCCAAGTGACCATTGATATTTCAAGTATGCCAACATTACTTGAGGAGGCCCATCGTATCGCATGTTTTCAGGAGATGTCTCAGGGTCATACTGTTTACAATTCAAAACAAAATTTTAACAGGCAAAGACAAATGAGAATCAACCCAAAATTAACTTCAATGTTGGTTTGGTGAGACATGTGCCACAGACCTGTAAAAGTTTAACCAAAGTGGACCTAGCATGACTAATCCGATTACTTTTTCGACATAGAGAAGCAAACTTGAGCCAGTTATCAATGTCTTCAGTTGGAGGCAGTACAAGTGCTCTTACAGCCAAAAGCGCTTGCCAGACCTGAAAAATCAAGCATAAAAATGGTCAAACAGGTCAGAGAAAAAGCAATTGTCACTATCCATGAAAGCTTTTCACTGAAAGTGGGAAGCAATAGTCTATGAACCCTCGTCATAGCACTTGCTACATGTTTTAACCTAGCTTTCAATGCCATGATCTCAGCTGACTTCATTTTCACAATCATCCATGCTGAGATATTTACTATCAGGAAAATATCTCAACTTCAACAGGTTAGCAGAAAACATGAATGCACATGTGCGAGAGAGAGAATAAAGTCATCTCTACCTCAACATTACGCTTTGCTCCTTGTATCCTTTCTGTCCACATATTACGTATAAGGGCCCGCCGTCCTTCAGCAACAGGATTTCCCACAGGAAGTGTATAATAGTCAATGACCTGTCACAAAACAAATTACCACCCCATAATCCAGTTTAATTTCATGCTTGTATGCAGAAATAGAACAAAAACAAGGTAGATTTATTCTCAAAAACTATTGAGCAAACCTCCTCTAGTTCTGACAGCTGCTGAACACGGATCATATTGTCATAAGCACGCTCATAGCTCTCCAGAACCTGCAGAAGAAAATACCTCAAAATATCATAATAATCAATAAGAAATAATTTCTTCCAGAAAGAGAAGTCATATATGCAAAAGCCAACATAGAAACCCATGCTTAATTGGAAGTATCATAAGGAAATCAGAAACTGACCAATGCAGCAAGCTCAGTTGCCAGGCACTTCCTAGCTCTCTCAACATACTCGCCAGCTTCATCATACTTGCAGAAACAATGGTAATAATGAAATAATTAAGAGCGCAGAACAAAAAAGCAACACAAATAAATTGGAGTTAATATAGATCTAATTCAAAGAGTACCTTCCCTCTACGAACTAATAGCACAGCCCTGAAGAATGTGCCATTACTACTTCCATCACCACTGGCAGCAGTATTCCCCAAACCCCGAAGTTTAGTTTCATCACCATCATCTAATCGAGACACATATTCTGCCATCTGATCCCACTCACCCATGTTCCAAGCAGCACTAGCAGCCTGAAACAATCAAGTCACAAAAGTAAGCATGCACAGTGGATCAAGTTATGACAACTGCATAAAGTTCAGAAAACAACCATCGGAGCCATTTCTAATCGGGCAGAAGGCTCAGCTGGTGTCCAATATTCCTTGCATAGGTTGTTAAGCTCTTCCCACCGAGCTAACTGAGCAAGGCATCGCATCCTCCCTGCATAGAACACAAGGATGATTAATTTCAATATTCCAAGATCTTCAAACTCTTGAAATATGGAAGGATAAAAAAGTGATGTATCCCCATCCCTCAAGCAGGAAAAATACATGGGGAAGAAGCTGAGGATGAAATTTGATATCTAAATGGAAGGCTAAAGGGGGTATCATTGCATGAATAGGCCATCAAGGTAATGCAGGCCACTGGCCCAATGCTTCCAGGTGGCCTCCATCACCAATAAAAAAAGCTTCATTCAAAGATAATCTTTCAACCAACAAAAAGGGCAATCCTAAATGGCTGCTCTAATAATGACCTACACTAAATACTATTACCAATCACAACCCTTGATAGGAATCATCTGACAAACTTTAACAAACTGGATGCAAGAAATGACTAAAAGCAACGCTATGCAGTTAATCAATACAAGCAGTTAGGTGCTAGTTAAGTAAGCTAATATTGTCACTTGTGATGCTTGAGGTTTCTAATACTTTCCGTATTAATTTTAATATTTAGCTATAAATCTCTATGTTATTTGGTTTCTCTAATTGTCACTTGTGATTAGCATTTGACTTTTCATAGAGATCTCTTTTCCTACAAGTATTAAGGCTAGGATTTTGACTGATATAATTGGCTACTAGGGATACTTTTACTAATCAGTGTTTTATTTTCTATCAATCAATTTCGGATTTTAGAGATTTCTCTCTGAACCCCCTTTTCTTGTTCCAACTTCAATTTTCTTTAATGTTTTAGTAAATTTTCTGCAGTGATTGTTGTTTGGTGTTGCTTTCCTCTTCCAAACCTACATCAACTTGGATCAAACAAACACTCGTTATGGAAGAGACAAAAAAAGACTAATCTAGTTGCAACCAATGGGCCTCCTCATAAACCAAGAAAAAGAATGCAATAATAGAGTATCCTTATTGGACATTTGACTTTTGAGGCACGAGTACTCAAAATTCAACAATTACATGAGCTATCCCCACCCATGAACGACCCTAGGCAGCATCTAGGCAATCAGGTGTGTTTACACCACTGAAAAGACTTATTGGACATTTGATACAATCAGTAGATGCCTGGTCTAGCTTTAAGAAATCAGTGCTTCCTCAATATTGCATGATCAATTTATTCATATGATTTTATCAATTTCCTCTTCATTTTAGGTAAATTGCAAAAAAGAGCTCAAGATCAGATTTCTGATATAAAAAAGCAGGCTATTATGATGGAATGACTATAACTACATAGAAGAAAATAAGCCAAGCAGTAGTGACAGCCAACATGAGTAAATTCAAGCCAACCTAATGTAGCTTCCAATACAAGATGTGGACTTGAAACTTGAGAGGCTTTGACAGTGTATGCTTTGAGAGCGTCGTCCCACCGTTGCAGCTTCTCATACCTACACAAATGCAGGAAAATCAAAGTATAAAATATTTTCATCTGAAACAAACAAATCATCGATGATTTATTCAGATAATAGAAATATGTTCCTTCCATGCCAAAGCTTGTTAATACCATGACTCCTTAAGTTGAACATCCAGGTTTTGTTGGGCATAGGTCAATATTCCAACAGCAGCCTAAGAATCAACGGTGGAATGAAATGAGAATGATCAGAAACTAAGACAACCTGACAGAAAGTTTTTAAGAGGCAGCTGAAAAATCGTACAAAAAGTAGAGCATAGTTCTTCCTCAAAACAGACCTCATGCTGATGTAACTGATTATTTATATGAATGAGAGTTTCAACTACAGCAACGGGATTAGCATCCATCTTCTTGGAGAGTGAACCTTCAAATTCCATTTCTTTATAATGCAAAGCCTTGGCAAATGCATGACACTGGAATGTAGCATTCACCATAAGCAAATGAATGAAATATACAAGTACTACTTTTAATATAAATGCAAGCACGAGGGCCGTGCAGCTATAGAGTTGCTTGTTAGAAGGAAGAACCTTATCTGCAAGAGCACCAAGAAGGCGGATGTCTATAGGTAGAGGTTTCTCATCATGTTCCATGAACTCTGCCTGCAAAGGAACATCAATAGGATAAACAGCCACCCTTCATATAATAGCAGAACAGAGCAAGCATGCGAAGATTCAAAGGACTACTACATAAATTATGATGTTTAACTTACTTTTCGCATTTAAGGAGCCAAGATGAAACAATGCGATGCAGTAAATGAGAGAGAAAGGTTTAAAAAATTACAGTTGTTCTGAATATTTTTGATATTTCACATAAAACTACAGTATCTGGGAATTTGTTATAATAAAAAATATTAATACTATTTGGAATCTTAGTTTATTTAGGAACTAGAATATTAGTTGGAAGTTTTGTTATTATGTGCAATTTCCTTTTCCTACTTAGATTTCTATTTTCTATTTTTTGCATATAAAAGGAGCATTTTTCTATGTAATTGTCAGACTTCAAATAATGAAATTATGAGTATTTGATTTAGTTTGAGGGTTGCAGCTTTACATGTTCTTGCTTCTCTTCTCTGTTCTCTAAACACTCTTTCTTCTTCTTTCTTTTCTTGATATTGCTATTCTGAACCCAGATTGACACCAAATTCTCCCGAAACACATCCTTAATCAAATCCAATTCAACATGCATTACACCCTAACCATAATTCCCATCTAAAACAATAAAATTTTAATATCCAAGGCTGTTCTGCATTACAATGACCACCACCTCTTGAGAAATTTCGTAATGCTGGTACCAGAGAGTATGGATTGCTAGGGACAACTTCGGATGCCAATGGATTATATATCTAAATCTTGAATGTTCTATCCTTTCCTTTTATTTCAATGCATATTCCAAATTTTCAATTACATATCATGGGCAACCACAAAAGCATAAACAGTACCATAATATTATCTTCATTACAAAATTATGCATCTTGATGATTCAGGTAAATCCTTATGAAAGATACATGGTGGCCTAAAGTTTGGGAAATTTTGAACTTAAATTTTCATGTGTGGAAGAAATGGAACAGCATAAATAATTCGAGCTTTCCTTACTCTTGCAAGCTTTCCCCAAAATTTATTGTCCATTCCTATGCTGGTAAAAAAAGGTAAAATAAAAGAAAAGAGAACCAATTTCTCTTAAATTGTTTCTAAGCCACCTGTAACATCAGTATCAGGAAGAAGTATCATTGTTGAGCTGGAGTCAGGATGCCAAGGGGAAACAGAGAGTTGTTTATTCAGGCTGCAGAATTTTAAAAGCACATTTGTACAAACTCCAACAGTTTAAGCTGTCAGACAATGTCTAATTGCTTGCTTAAGAGCAAAATAATCTATTATAAACATATCACACTTCACAAAACAAGCAATAGTTTCCGGCATGCAAGGATGGCAAAAAAAAAGGTCTCCGTCTTAAACCACAATGTGATTTCTACATTATTTAATATTAGAACACTAGTCCATATGAAGAGAGGACATACCAAATTAAGAAGTGTTGCTAGAATCTCTGGAGGAATATTTTGAGATGAAAATGCCATCTCCAAACTCCGAACCAAATGTTTCTGACTAGCCTCATTCAGTTGTGCCCAGCAGCTAACAAAACCAGCAGCAAATAATTCCCGGCCAATGAAAGGCTGCAAAAGCTGTGGATCAGAATAGAAACAGCAAGAGTAGGTTCATAAATGGTGCTATTGTCCACACCTGTAACTGTGCAAGCCTTGCACAGGTTCGTAACGCTGGAGAAGGAGACTCCTTCAGAAGTTCGATGCTCAAATGCCTCATCCACTCTGCCCAATCTTCTTTAGTACTGCGCTGAGAAGCCTCTCCAGCAGTGCGTAATTGACTATCATTAACCTGCACAAACTTACATTAGTTAAACCACACAACAAGACAAAACAAAGAAATTTCAAATTGATATAGCGAAAAATGCTTGCATGGGTGAGATGAAATGCCATGCAACATAACAGTCAAACTTGAAAACTCAACATTTTGTGAAGACCAAAGATAACTTTTATATTTTTAACGTGCCCCACTAAAACAAGAACCTGTTGGGCTTAAAACATGGGCAGTTCATCTATCAAGTGTAGTCTACAATAGGCAACTTTAAAATAAGATCCATGATATTTTTAGATAAGCACAATGCAACAGTATTATGGCACATGTACAGCCTGCTTTTAACCTTGTATATGCCTGCATTTTTTCCAACAGTCAAGCTCAATGGGCTATCACTTGAGGGCATATGTGAGAGTGTAATAAAACCAATCTGGGTCTCACCTGATACCCTAAGCTTTTAAGTTGGGTGGTCTTTTGAAAATCAAAACCGTGCATATGAAATAATTAGCTGAGACCATTTAATATTTATAGCTTTTGACATGCATGCTAACAATTGATCCGGAGCTAGCAACCTAGACTTTTACTGTAGACTCAGCATAGCCTATATATCTACACAGCTAAATAAAAATCAGTAACAAAAACCATTGAGCAATTGTCCAAAAGAGAATGTTACCTGATGGCCACTAAGATGTCGTTGCATGTCAACCCCATCATCGTAAGGGTCATTCTCCATATCATTTAAAGGGTCACTGATAACCTCCACTGGAAGTCGTCTGCTCAATCTTTGTGCAGCTGTACTCCCCAAAATTAGAGGTTCACGTCTCCTCAAGCGTCCTTCAATTTCTTCAAATTCTTTATGCTGACAAGAGAAAGAACTTGTATTTAAAATTCAGGGGGAAGACTGTCATCTCAACTCTGAGATATAATGCAGCAAAACAAGAGAAGGTTTTTGTATAGGCAAGTCAAATAACAATAATGCAGGTAAAAGCATAGACCTGCAATCGATGCTTCAGTAAGAGTTTGTGGATTGATGGGATGAAAATGGTGAAATCCTCTCCTAAGGCATGAGCCAAACAACAAAGTGCATCAACAGCATCTTTCCTGAGCTCATCATTCTTCCTGCAAATTACAGGCTTACATGTTTGGAGCATCATGCAACGCGTACAGAAATACAGAAATGGGGGGACATTTCATATTAATGTTACTATATTGTCTCCAAGGTGAAGTTAAGAGATTCTGAAAAAACCTCAC
>Ga0307515_10005377_pt1 | contig 25970 bp, 26 predicted proteins | sample 17_EM_MG_FD_194513 | JGI IMG/M metagenome (GOLD analysis project Ga0307515, IMG submission 194513) | Populus trichocarpa ectomycorrhiza microbial communities from riparian zone in the Pacific Northwest, United States - 17_EM | ecosystem: Host-associated > Plants > Roots > Unclassified | place... | reverse complement strand
TCAAACACCCTGAGAGATATATATATATATATATATATATATATATATATATATATATATATATATATATATTGAGAAGTTAAGAGAGCAAGCTAGCTTGTGTTGATTACTACTGCCTGCCTAAGATATCTGCATGCCAACATACAGCCATGGAGGTATGCCGTTCTTCTCATTCTTTACAATTTGGATTCGCCTTCACAAACCCTTTGTTTTGATATATACCATTAGCGTATTGCATGATAGCAGGTTATCGAGTTGAAGGTGCATCTGCATTGCAAGGCCTGTGAGAAAGCAGTACGCAAAGCCTTGTGCAGGATCAAAGGTAATAACGAATGCACCAAACCCATAGTAAACTATTCTCTGTCATTCAAACTTATAATTGAGGGCATGGCTGAACGATGAGTGATCACTTTACAGGGGTAACATGCGTGCAGATCGATGGTATATCAAACAAGATTACAGTGATGGGGTATCTGGATAAAAAGATGGTGGTGAAAGCCATTTGGAAGACAGGGAGAAGGGCTGATGTGCTGCCATCTTCTCCATCACCTCGCTTGGAGGCACCGGCGCCTAGTCCTAGATTGCCTACTGGCTTTCGGTGCATCATTCCAGCTAAATGGTGTTTCAAGAAACCAAATACCATTCCCAGAAGCACTGCTGTAACATCATGAATAAATTGTACTAAGATATCGATTAGAATCTTAAATAAAATCATCTAAGTAACACCATTATTTTAATTTGTGCAGGAAACATATTTTATTAACCCTGTAAAAACTTAAATAGTTAAGTAAGGTTCAAGATGTGATTGAAGGTGTTTGAGATTGTGGCGGGAGTGCTTTTTAAAATAGCTTTTCGCTGGAAAATACATTATAATTTTTTTTATATCAGTAAATCAAAACAATTAGAAAACACTAAAAAAATCAATTTAATGTTTTTTCAAGGGAAAAATATTTTTGAGAAGCAACTAAAAACAAAATCAAATTAATGATGATGAAGAAAAGTTGGCACAAATATTGCAGAAAATGCTGGAAAAAAATATTGTAGCTGTTTTCAGGATGGAATCGGAAGCGAATAATGAGGAATATTAAGAAGAGCCGAAGCCAAGAAAATTGATGATGATGAAGATGTTGCTAAATCTTTCTTCCTTAATGGCTGTTGTTTAGGTATTCTTTTAACATTTTGTTTCGGTCACCATTAAATCAGATATTAAATACCATCTTCTACTTTCTAGCTCCTATATATATATAAAAGGGTAAAATGCTTCTCTTCTAGTTGTTTCAGGGTAGCTATTTTGTTGATCTTAATCTTTAGCGAATTGTGTCGAAGAGTCTGCTTTGTATTTGAAGTCTTGAACGGGTTAAACCATTAAAACCCCCATATTCTTCTTGGTTTCTTGAAGTCACCCATTACCCTAATAACAGCTAAGAAGTGCCATTGATATTATCTTTGAGTTTGTTCTGTCTATATGTGATAATATAGAAATTAAGGCATTTTTAGGTGATTTTTCATAATCTTGATGCCTAGTTTCAAAACCATCTACAAACACTCAAAATAAGGATAAGTTGATGTTTTTTCAGTTCAAAAAAACTTTGAAAAACATTTTCAAACTCAGTAACATTGCCAGCCTAGGGGATTACTAATTGTGTTTCATCCCAGCCTGTAGGGCGTAAGGCATTGGCAGTTGAGTTTGAAATGGTACGTATGTTTTCAGCTCGAAGCTAAAACAACCTTTCCTTTCAGTTCTAAAATTCCGAGTTGTTACCACATGACATCACGTACAATTTCCACTCTTCACACCTCCATCCTGGCAATACAAGTTAATACTTCAGTGTTCCACAAGTGAACTTTTAAGATGGCGCAGGTGACTACAGATCATGCAAATTAGATGCGAACAAGAGAAGCAATGCAGCTCATGTCCAAGGGAGCGGAGCAGGTGGAGTTAACATGATAATGGCACTTGATGTTACAAACTTCACGTGGCAGCAGAGATACTGTCATGTTGTCAGCTTGCCATAGACCCAGGTTTCCATTTGCAAAGAACAGAGATTGGCAAGACACGAATGTAATGCAGTCGTCACGTGGACATTCTTAAATAAACAACTTAAAACCTTGCTATTAAGGAAAGGGAACAGACAACTTTCTCCCGAGTAAAAAGATTATCATTCAATAGACAGACAAGATCTAGCTCACAAATATGGGATTTTTGTTAATGATAGAAGGTATGATTTATCAAATATGTCTGGATGAAATAAAACACAAAACAGGACATAAATCCCTCCTCTAGTTATGTTTCAGTAACCAAAGGTTCATCTTTCTAAAACACATACAAAATTTGAACAAACACAAACAACAAACTTTAATTTCAGCTATCAGCCTTATTCTAAGCAAAATGTTGTAGTTTGCTAATCCCAATCCAAGACACCTTACTCTTTTAGATGCCTTGAGCAAACTTTCACCTGCCATGGAGAATAATGGAAACATCAGGCTTGTACACCAGGAGGACTCCATTTGGGTTAATATCAATTTTCCTTTGTGTGCTGGAATTCTCACACTATGCTAACATAAAACTATTCAAAACAATATTCCAGTACATTTACATGGCAAACTGTATTTCTAAATTTCCAAGCATCACTACTTGGAAGTTATTTAAGAGAGCATTAAACACTAGTGTAGACGTCACATGTTTTCTCCATACTAAACTAGTCCCTACCAAAACACAATACTACCAAAGACACGACATCATTCTCTTCTGTAGCGTTACCATGTTTGCAAACTCTGAAACCACTACAAAGAAAGAAAAAAGAAAGGAAACAATAATAATAACAAAAGAACAAGATAAGAATAAAGACAAGATGTTAATTACAACACAAAGTTGTTATCACATTGATCATGCCTTCACAATTTTGTTCCCCAAAGCCATCCCTGAATCCATTAAGGTTTAAATAAAGAAAGAATCGATCAGATAAGTATCTCCACCACAAAAAAAAGAATTGCAACAATACCAGGATAACATTATGTTAAACCCCAGCTAAGCAACCTGTGATCGAAGTCTTAAACATGCAGGCATTCTCACAATACGATAAACATGCAAATTAATCCAAGAACATGAAACCTTCACTCAGTCAACTTCACTTTTGGTTTTTTGCAGAAACATAACATGGAATGCAGATTGAATTGTGCACACAAACCTTTACTTAGGAGGTCGAAGAAGCCGACGCTTTCATCCCAGCAGTATTCGGAGCACCGCTATCCCCTGCTGATGGAGGCACATATATCCTTGCTTTCTTGAGAATTTCAGCAACAACCCAATGCTTCCGTTTACTTAACGGCCTCGACGGATCCAATCTAACCTGAAAATCCAAGCATTTCCACAAATTCCGAAATCACCACTGATTAATTATCAAAGTTTCGTTTTTTTTCTTTTCATTTTATTTATCAAGAACCAATTTTTTTCGTTTAATAAAATTATTAATTGAATAATCAATCAATGATTCAAAATATTAAGCAAAGAAAAGTAAGAAAGAGAGTTAGAGAGTACTGACTCGATCGCCGATGTTGCAGAGGTCGTTTTCGTCGTGAGCCATGAACTTGGAGGTCCGCTTGACGTATCGATTGTAGAGCTTGTGGTGGAACAGCCTGTCCACCGCCACCACCACCGACTTCTGCATCTTGTTCGACACCACCATTCCCACCACCGACTTCATCCTCTTCCTCTCCCCCCCTCACTCTCTCCAATAAAAAATCCTTAAACCCTAAATCCTCACTAATTCTATTTTATTTTCTCTCTCTGCACTGTTGCACTTCAGGTACTAAAACGAAAATGACGTTTTCGCCCTTATTCTCTTAGAGAAATCTCTATTTAGTCCCTAAAGTAATGTGTATTATCCTACTATCAATCAAGCTTCAAATATTATGGTTTTATCAATTGAGTCCCTAATGTGTATCGATTTTACCTCAAGTTTATCAGCATCACCCCTCCAAGCTCCATCTATTTTTTTTAGTAGCAATAGCAAGATTTTGTCCAATTTTGAAATACTTGATAAGTTTTCCAACCAAAAACTTTTGATTTTATCAATTAAGTCCCTAACAAGTACTAATTTTACATCAAGTATAATTTATATCAGATAAAATCACCCCTCCAAGATTCATCCATTTTTTAGTAACAATAGTAAGATTTTGTCCGGTAAACATGTATTTGGTAGGCATTGCCATCAAAATGCTAGAGTAAACAAAGATCAATTTTAAAGAACAATTTCATGTCAAAATATAGTAATCTTTTCTTTTGTATAAGCAAGTGAAAAAACAAATGTAGCTTTGGTTTAATGCTAAAATGATTTTTTAGAAAAAATACAGGGATTGTTTAATATTTTGAATGAAAGTAGTTAATGAATATGTCAGTTAAGGGTGAGAAAAAAATCGAAAAATCAAGAAAACCGAGAAAACAAAAAAAAACTGAAAAAACCAAACCATGAAAAAAAATCGATTAAAATTTTGAAAAACCGACCGGTTTGGTTCGGTTTTATAAGTCTAAAACCGAACCGAACCCAACCGAAAAAAAAACGAGCCATACCGGAAAAAAACCGAGCCAAACCGGTTTGAATCGGTTTTTGTCCTAAAAAACCGAACCGAAACCAGTCGGTTTGAACTGGTTTCAGTTTTTTTTTTTAAATTCGATTTGATTATTTTTTGGATAAAAACTGAATCGAACTGAAAATAATTACCCCTTATATCATTAGTAGGACTTTCCAAACCCTCCCTTCCAAATTGGATGAACGATGAGCTACTATTAAAAGAATATTATTCAATGTTGATTACTTTTTATTTTATTTTTATAAAAGCAAAAGTTTTGGCAATCAATTGATAATGAGGTAACACGTTAGGGGCTACATTGAAGATTCACCATTTTTCTTCCTATTATCTTTCACGAATCTATAAGGTTAACACAGTAATTAGCAATTTAAATGGAATTCTTAATTCTTTTTTTTTTTTTATTATTATTATCCAGTACTGAGAGTGAAAGCTAAAAAACCGTCATCCTCTTGGCTTTGCTTTTGCTTTCCCTCTCTAGCCTTTAAGCTGAGGTTAGCTTTTATTTCATCACAATTACAAAAACCCCTTCTTTTGTTGTAAAGTCCACTTCTTTTCTTGTTTCTTCTCCTTTTTTTTTTGTGTTCTTCAGCTCAGGGTATGAATTTCTGAGCTTATTTTTTTTCACGGTCAACTTAGTAGTCAAGATATTGAATTTTCAAGGAATTGTCTTGTTTTTTGTCTGATAAGAAGAAGTTTGATGGTTTCATGATTACAGCAATCTGGAGTAGCAGTTTTTTGTCTTTGGTTGAGAAGATTAAAAATGTTGGGTTCTTGATGACCACTTCAATGGTCTTATGCAACAACCTTAGCTTTAACACTAACCAAAGCCAAAACCCACCTAGGAACAGGAATTCATTAACCAAATCATACAGATTGCTACTCCAATTCGGTAATAAGAGCCGGGGATTTTGTGGGGTCGTTGCAAATGCAAAGAAGAAAGGCGAAAATCATTCTAAGAGAAAGAGAGGTTGGTGGCAAAGGTTTTTTATTGACGAAGAAGGGAATTGGCTTGGATTAAAGGATGATGATATGCTTGATGCCGAGGCTGAATTGTCTGAGAATTCGAGTGATGAGGAGTTGTCTGAGGAAGAGAAATTTGAGGCATGGAAGAGGAGAGCTGAGGCAATTGTTGACTTGAGAGAAGCACAAGAAGATATGTTGAACGAGGAGAGTAGGAAGTGGGAGGACTGGATTGTGGATTATGGTGATAATGGTCATGATGATGATAGTAATGGTTCATGGTGGAGTAAAGAGTATGATGGAAATGGTGGAATTGGAAATGGGGGCTCAGTGGAGGATGTGCGGTCGGATCCTACTGACCTTGTACCTGAGAAAGGATTTGTCGAGTCTGTTAGAGATTTGGTTTTTGGTAGGGAAGAGGAGGATTTGCTTTATGAAGACCGCGTGTTCCGGTATGCCTCATTGAACTCGGTAAGTGAGTTTCACTTCATTGCACTTTGTTTCAGAGCACTGCCTTATGCCATCATTTCCTATGTCGGGGTAGATTGTTTAAAGGGTTTCCATTTCTATTCATTACATACTCATAGTGCCAATCGAGAATTTGTTGTCTATGTGACCATGTCAAAATTTGTGGCGCTAATCTCATGAAGTTGATGCTACCACTAACTTTAACATTGTTGTTTAGGGACAACACTAACTTGTGTATTGCGTAGACTGAATCGGATGGGACAGAATTTTGCAGCACCCTATGCTATAGTGATGCAAAATAAAGGACATCCGTATGAAAAGGGATGGGCAATCCTATCCCTATATGGCACATCAATATATAGGATGATAAAAGTATCTATACTTTTAGGATTAAGTTTCATGTAATAAAACTAAATAGAGTATCATTGACTTGATGGATATTTAATTGGATATGATTGAAGTGTATGGTTATCAAAACTGTTCAAAGTGGACATTTCATGTTTTGATCTTTGTTGAACTTGACTGCTTCATGTCAAGTTACCTTGCATGTTGTGAAGATGGATTTTCTGTATGCTCTGGTTAATTTTGAAAATTTGCTTATCAATCTGGCATGCTTGTACTCAATACCATAGCCATATTCATCTTGTTGCAGGCCAAATTTTTGGCAGTATTGATAATCATACCCTGGGCCTTGGACTTTGCAGTTCATGACTATGTTCTCATGCCCTTCTTAGACAGGTAACAGTTAGGTCAAAATGGTTTCTTAAGCGACTTCTCCTAATCTTAACAACAAGAAATATTTGATTTTCTATGTTGCTCTCTTCTTCACCTGATATGTTTAAAACAATGCTTATGGTGCACTTAAAACTCTGTCTTCCTAATTAAGTTTATTAATCCATGTCATGAACAGATATGTCAAGACTGTACCACTTGCAGCACAGATGCTTGATGTGAGAAAAAATCAAAAGCTTGAGATGATTAAGGAAATAAAATTGGAAAAAGCAAGATTGAAGCTTGAGGTAGAGATTGGTAAATCTCCACCTCTCTCCGATGAGGAGGAATGGAGGGAGCTAAGGCATAAAGCGTAAGAATAACATGTTTTTGTGCTTGCTTTGCCAGCTCATGTTTGTTATCAATCTGATTCCTCTAGTGAATTGCGTCTCAATGCATTTTATGAGTAGAAGATTCATTCAAATGGTATTCTTAGACTTTAATTCTAGGATTATTTTCAAAACATTAAATCACATTGATTAATTCCCTATAAATACATACCTTGGAAAGCTTTCCTTGTGCTCTTTGATTACAAATGTAAACATCTTGATGTGAATTCTGTTCTTTTCAACTTCTGGTTGGTTGCTTAAACAGGTTAGAGTTACGAGATGAGTGGAGGTTAGAAAACCGTAGATCATTTGCCAACATATGGTCAGATATGGTCTTTGGGGTCTCAATATTCGTTCTTTTGTACTTCAATCAGAGTAAAGTGAGTAGTTATCAGTCGTTCTCTATGCATAATGCCTTTTATGTGTGGAATTGATATGTTTCACATCACTGTGAGGCCTCCATCACTGTCATCATAATTGCCATCATCTATCCATCAAAAACTGCAATTATGTGGAAACAATAAGTGGCATGTCACCTTATTCTAAAGTTGCAATTTTTTTCATGCTTCTATCAATTTTCACCTTGTCTGTTTTCATATCTGTGAGAATCATTTATCTTTTTAAAGAAAACAACGAACCACTTATGTACCTTTCAGAGGTATTTACTCATCTAAATTGTTATAGAGCAGTTCTGGAGTTAGTGCATAGAGACTTGCTGAATGGTTTTTGCCTTATTGTAGTTATATGCCCTCAATGGTTGTTCTGCTTAAACTATGTTTGGAAATGCTTAGTTCTATCATACTCTTGTGTCATGTTTGTTACAATTTTTTTTTCCTTCTTATTTTTATACTTTTGCAGGTAGCTTTGCTGAAATTTACAGGTTATAAAATACTAAACAATGTTTCAGATACTGGGAAGGCATTTCTAATCATACTTATCACAGATATTTTTTTGGGGTAATATTTTCTGCTCTTCACAAAATTATTCTCATTAGCACGTGTTTGCCAAAGACATTTTATTTTATATGCTAGTTCAGAAGTTGGCCCTGATCGAATTCATGCAAGTGAGAACAAATGTAAAATAACTTGGTGTCAGCCACTATAGTGAATGTGGAAGTCTGTAACTTCACTTCCTCCTCCCTATCCGACTTGATTTTGCTTTTAAATTTGGAATTTTTTCTTTCTTTTCAAACAATATATGTCCATGATGCACTAGTTGCAGTTTATTGAAGATATTTGAATTCCATATAATCTTTGCCTCTCTCTCTCTCTCTCTCACACACACACACACACACACACACAAGTGAGCAAGCTGACACGATAATATTTCTTGCAGGATGCGTTATTAAAAAAAATGCTCACTATTCTCCTAATAATTTTCACTTACACGCTTGTTTGTATAATGAACATTATCCCTTATGAAATTGAATACTGTAGGTATCACTCTGAATCTGGTTGGCAGACCTTGCTGGAGGTAATCTTCGAGCACTATGGACTTGAAGTTGACCAGTCTGCTATCACCATTTTTATCTGCTTGGTACCTGTTGTCATTGATGCATGTGTGAAGCTTTGGGTATGTTATTTTGACTCAAATAAGTGTTTCATCGAATGAATTCCAATAAAAACCTTAATTCCGAAAAACATCCACTGTCTGTCTGTAGTTAAACTGGAACTGATTACCTTCCAAACATCATTAATTTCCTCATAGGAATATCAGCAAATGAAGTGATTAGAGTTTACTTGAAATTTAAATGAATGAGGTGGCTGTGTTAGTTCATCACCCAGCTGCTACTGCCCTTCCCTGTGCTTAGCTATGACTTTATAAGACAAATGGTCGGGAAAGGTGTTACATATGGAAAGGAAAAGCAAATTTCCATGGGATGATACTGTGTCCATGGTGATAAACTGGAGAGATTGCTGAAGGCTATCAGCCATTTTAAGATTAAGATTAGATAGATTTTATAACCTCTATTAACTATTTGACAACTTGACCTCTGTTTACTTCTCATTGAAAGAGTTGGAAAGTAAGTTGGAGTCTTGCACTGCCCATTGCTTGTTCATAGGCTCACGATTTTATTCGAGAAATCTGATGATTTTGTTGATTGCTTATGGTGTTTGTGTTACAGTTGTTCAAATACCTACCAAGATTATCCCCGAAGGTGGCAAACATATTCCGCGAAATGAAGCGTCACTAGCCGAAATTTTTTGGTCTGATCCATGAATGCTTACATTTTTTCCTACCTCCCCGATTTTTGTGGCATATAGTCCCTCATACATGTATTACTGATTTTACTCGTATAAAACATATTTATTATTAATAATTTTTTTTAATATATATTTATATTTAATTAATGAATCTAATATTTGATGAATGAATTTAAAATAAAAACAAAGTCCGTAGAATAAAAATGTTCTGCATAAAAAACTATAAAATTGTTATAATTATGAGATCTATATTACATCAAAGTTGTTTCAAAATGTTTATGGTCAATATTCTATTAAAAATTGGACATTAATTAGAAATGTTAAGACCAATGCATATGATGTTCATTCTTTTATGAAAGGAAGCAGTTGCTTTTATAAATTAAAGTATGATGGATACCTGAAACTAAAATGCAGGTACTTGTCAGATGACATATATACTTAACTGACCTGCAAAAGAATTTCGTATAGAGAGATCACTAATGTTTATGGAAAAGATCATTTGATAGTTGTATAAATGATGCTTAAACTTAAAACCATTAAATTATCTTATATAGGGAGTGAGTGTTATGTTTTGATCCCGATCACATGTTATCCTAATCAAGGGTAACAACCTGACATATATTGGGTATAATATAAACTATATGAATGTATTTGAATTATTAAGAGATAATTCATCACTCCTAGATGAATTAGAGAAAATGTTCTATATACTCTTAAATAGTATTGATTGTAAAATCATTAACCAATGTGGAATGAGATTCAAATTTCATTCAAAGAATAAAAAATAATTTAACACAACAGACATACTTCATGTTATAATGTCTAAATCGAAACATTTATGATGAATGAATAATAATTATACTAAGAAATTAGTTTTTGAAAAGTTAAGTCAAACTACTTATAATTTTTCTAATATTCGAGGAATCATGACAGATTGTTAAACATTATATTTGATCTTTAAATATAAATCAATCAATTATTGAATTGATAATAAATTAAATTGTTTAATTTATTTAATCTTATTTTATTTAGAATTATGATTTATATTTGGATCAATTTATTAGGAAACTTAATGGGTCACACATGTAAGAACTATTGGTCAGAAATTAAAATGAGATGATTAATTAAATGTGATGTAATTGTAAATAAATTTTAAAAATTGATGATGTAATTAATATAGGGGATTACAATTCTAGACTTAGAAAAAATCATGTAGGGATTTGATTTAATAAATTTCTAAAATTATCCTAAAATAAATATTTGTCTTTTATAAGGTTTTTAGGTTTCCCTGTAAATAAAATGTTTTGCCTTTATTTTTTTAATGTTTGAAGATAGTACAACAATTCAGTACATAAACATCTAAACACAAAGAAAAGAACTGGCACTCAAAAGTATAACAATTACTCTCTTCTAAAAGAATTTACGAGATTTCTCACTGGTGGTGGTTCGTGTGAATTACCGTTAGAGGCCGGAAAATTGAACGGTTTGTGGTTTACAATAACCAGGCCTTGAAGCAATCATTTAAAGCAAAAAAAAATATCTGATCTTTAATATAAACCCTAAACAACTTTAGATTTATCTAACATGATACTTAAAATTTCTAATTTTTTTTTTAAATTTACTCTTTTTGCTAACACTAAGTACATGGAGACAATGAACTCCCAGGCTAGACCTTTATTCTCTGCGGAAGGAGTTTGTTCTTTGTTCAAATACCTTCTGTTGACATGATTTTCATGTGATTCAATGACAATCTGCATGTCTTCATTCGTTTGATCTGCTCCAATGGATCGATTTCCTTTGTATATATGCATAAATGATACATGTTCACTAGTTATTCCTGATGTTTGAACAAGGCTTACTGATTTGGCATATCCCCTCCTGGTTTATCACCAGCACGGGACATCATTTATGCTCCTCCCAGATCACATCCTGCGTACGGATTCACACATCTCTGTCCGTCTGGATACTTTGATGGTTCATACTCTCGAGGGTTAATGGAGGAGGGTAAGGGCTCGGACCCCAGCTGACAAATAGCAGCAATGCTTCTTCTAGCTTTTCATGTTTCCTGCTGCTACAAAGTTGCATGGCAGGCTGTCACGCTTCGAGCTAAGATAGGAACTAGTTGAGCTCTGTAGCAGCAGGGACCAGAAATGGATGGTCCATGGCAAGGCAACTCAACAACAACTCAAGGTCCCCCACTATAAATGTGCGTCTTAAATTACAATGTCTCGGATGACACCAACAAGCACATGATCAAACCAGATGAATTCAGCATCCACTTTCCTGGCGAAAGATGACCCCCAAGTTTTATTCTCTTACGTGTTTGTCATTGTGTTCTTTCTTTCTTGAGGTTACGGTTTCAAAAACAAAACAAAAAACAAGTCTTTGTTGACTTCTTTTTTTTTCCTTCCCAATTCTTTGAATGGTTTTCGTGGATGTTGGAAAAGTCCAAGAATGAGGGACCATATTGTAATTCAGAAAGATAAATAAGGGCATTTTTAGTATTAAAAAGTAGCTTGGACTTTTCTTGCTGTCGCATCCCACCAACCCAAATGGAAAGAGGTATCACTGTCCAACCCCCCAAAAAAACAAATGTTCCCTGACAGTGGCATTACCCGTAATAAACCTAAACTCTGAGGCCAAACTAAGAATTTGAATACGTGGCGAGGCTAACGTCACGAAGGACGCAAAGTAAATGCCTCTATAAGTGACTTTAATTATTATATACACAAATAAAACATAAAAAAATAAAAAAAGACTATAAATAGTAACAAATCTATGGCTTTACTGCTTTTTCTCCCTTCCCTCTCCCTCTCTCTCTTTCCACTTTTAGTACATAACTCACTCACTGAGACAACACGGCCTCCTGACTCGGTTCAACTCAGCTCACATGCCCCCCCCTTTCTGTCAAGCTGCATCAGCTCTCACTCTCTCAGTTTTACCTGTAAAGTCTGCAACTTTATCAAATTTCTCTCTCTATAATAACTAAAGCTCTCTCTCTCTAAAGTGTTTTTTTTTTTTTTTGTGTGTGTTTCTGACATGGGTTTTGTGAGAGAGAAAATGGGTTCTGTTTATAAATTTGAAATATTTGTCTGTTATGTTTAGGGTTGTAGATTTTTAGGTGAATGAAATGTGTGTGGTTTTGGTTTTGCTTAAAGTAAATCCAAGAGCTCAGTTTCCAAGGAAGGATGTTAAAGAAATGACTTTTTCTTTTTTAGGTGTATTGATGAATGGTTGACTATAAGGATAAGGATGAGTCAATGCATGTATGGATGTATGTGTATGTGTGTGTATTTATGTATGTATGTATGTGTGTATGTATGTAGCTGTGAGTGCATGTGATGATGTGGCTGGCTTCTTGTGTGGGATGAGGCTAAGTGATAAAATGGGACTTATGGAAATTATTTAGGATTTACAATTAAACAAAAAGGAAAGATTTTGTAAATCTTTCTATGTTTGCTCCCTTGAGGTGTATAAGCAGATGAGGGTAGTTTGGAAACAATTGCTGACTTGAGAAAGATAACAAATACAACTAGGATGCCAAAATTTATGATTTGTTAGTTACTTGCGTGGTTTATTGTTGTTTTGTCCTTCAATGACATGTATTGTTGGTGCAATAAATGTTGATTCATTTAGAAAACCTAAGTTTTTGAATTATTTCTGAACCTGTGAATATTGAATTTGACTGTTAAGAGAATTATACATCACCATTGAAAAAAAAAACTATCATGTGGGCATAGACTTCTGATTGATTGGTGTATGTTTTCTTTTTCTTTGTAAGAGCTTCATGGTTTTGCTGAAGAATCATCATCATGGTTATCTTCTTCATTGCTAATAGAATAATGGTTACACAAGTGCCTTTTGATTTGTTAAAAAAGAAGAAGAAATTGATAGCTTATTTTGGAAGTGAAAACTTGATATGAGGAGCTACATGTTCTCTTGTTTTCTAAGAAGTGGTCCATTATGCAGCAACGTGTTATGGTCTCAATTTTTTTTTAATGAAATAGTTACTTTTCAATCAGACTTGTGTGCATTGAGAAATTGTCAGGAACATGTGAATCTTTGGGAAACCTATCTGTCAAGCTAATTGGAGAAAGACAGTTAATACTGCTGCATTCTATTGTTTGAAAATTGAATTGACATTATTTGTCAACTTCATTCATGAGGCCTTGGTGGCAATGAATGGACAATTTTGACTTGAATGCTTTCAGCTGCTGCTAAGGGTAGTAATTATTTAGGGCAGTAAACTGCTGCAGGGTTGAATTATCAATTTACCAGTAATCATATAGAGTTAGATAGCAGCTGATCATCTTTCTCTTTCGGTGAATCTATTTTACAATAACAAAAAGGTTATATTTTATGTAAAGTGACTGCTTATTTGGGAACCTATCAAGCAGATGGCTCATACTTGTAATAGTTGTGATTGCTGTAAAGTTCAGATAAATGCTTCTTTTCACTTTATTCAGTTAAACTTTTGCATGGTCTGCTCTTATTGATATGAGCTACTAAGAAAACTTGCATAATAGTTCAGATGCTATGAAAATGGCACAATTTCTACTGATTTGGTTTAAACTTTTCACTATGTCTGGTTATTAGGATTCTGTTTTGTAACTTGGGGGTGACCTGGTGGAGCTTAGAGCTTCTATGGTGACTTTGTTAGCAACCTGGTGGCAGCATTGCTCAGGTTAAATGTGCTGAGCATTATTTTCTTGTCCAAGATGGGAAAGGGAAAGGTCCACTTGAATGACTCGACAGATTAGATTTCTCTTGTTTGTTTCTTGGGAAGGGAGTTTAAGAATCTAAATAGAATGATGGGCTGAAAGCGACCTTCTTATGTGAAGCCAACTGTTCTTCTTTGGCTGCTTCCTCCTTTTTTCTGTCTAGCTTCTGCAAGCCTCTTATAAACTGGGTCGTGAAGGTCCTGATCTTTTTTCTCAAAGGGAACCGCGAATTTTTACTGCCTTCCTAACACGATATTTGCTTAAACAGAGGATCCAAGAAACACCCTGCAATTTGACTTGAAGGTAACCCATAACCTAAGTCTAGATGCTGAATCTCAATAATTGAGAAATATATCAATTGCTTGCACATCTCTCATACCTTCACATTTCCTTTAATTACAGGGTAATTTTCATTTTGTTCAACTTGTGTGTAATTTAATTTCTCATTTTAGGTCTTAGTAGTGCATTGGGCTAAACCCTCACTGTAACTAGCAAGGTATGACTGTTTCCTGCGCTTTCCACACGTTTTACATGTTTCACATCACTTAAGCTTTCTCTGTTTCCTGCTCATTCAGCATGTTTTACATGTTTATCACTGAAGCTTTCTCCAGTTATGATTCTGAAACACTGAATTTATGCATGCAGAAGTGATTGTGCTAGGGTGATTGTATATGTATTGTATGGGAAGAAGAGAACCTAAATCTGTTTTGTAAGGTCAATTTCTGTGATGGACTGGAACTCCACTGCATCTGAGGGGAACTGGGAGAACATAGCAGGGTTAAGTGCCAAGGCTAGTGACATTCCAAAACAAGTACCATTGGCATACCATGAGACAGAGGGAGATGGAGCAATTGATAAAGCAATAACTTATTCGTCTGGTGGTGGTTTATCAAGCTCTGATTTGTGGCATTGCTCTTCATCCAAGAGCTCAGTTTCACCCTCTGTCGACTCTTCATTGAAGGGGGGGATCAAGACTTATAGCACTGCAGATGGTTTTCCTGGAGTTATCATTAGAAAGGACTTGACTAGGGTAGAAAGTACTGAGAATATTCCATCTCTGGGTGCTTCTGCTAGCTCTGGTGAACCAGTAATTGGCTTGAAGCTTGGTAAACGGATGTACTTTGAAGACATTTGTACTACCAGCACTGCCAAATCATCGTCTTCATCTATTGTTTCCACTTCCTGTACTGCTACAACAAAGAGATCTAGGGCATCATATCCAAGTACACAGTCTCCACGTTGCCAAGTGGAAGGATGCAACCTTGATCTCAAGTCAGCTAAAGATTACCATCGCAGGCATAGAATCTGTGAAAAACATTCCAAAAGCCCAAAGGTTATTGTTGCTGGCATGGAACGCCGATTTTGCCAACAGTGCAGCAGGTCGGTACTTCAAACCTTGATTTCTGGGGAATTCTAGTAATTAGTTGTTTTTATTTTCCAGGGTTTAGCTTTGTTGCATTTGGTTTTACTTTCTAATGTTATTATCTACTGCTAAATAAGTGTGTTGATGCTGCATTTAAGTTGTAAAATAAATTTTTGTTTAGGTTCCATGAATTATCAGAGTTTGATGACAAGAAGCGAAGCTGTCGTAGACGTCTCTCTGATCACAATGCAAGGCGACGGAGGCCACAACCTGAGGCAATCCGGTTCAATTCAGCAAGGCCATCATCATCACCATCATCATTTTATGGTTGTCATTTCAATTTCAAAGGTTTTAGCTGTCATGTGTTCCATTATAAATCCTTATAAGAATCCCTATCTGCATCTGATGCTTTGCTTGTTATTATGACTGATTCAATGTTGGTTAGCTCCTTACTTCCCTTCTGGCTGACTCTATTTTTTTTAAAAAAATCTTTAATCAAATAGCTATTTATCTGGAACCCTAGTGAACAATGTATGATAGGCGATTATTATATCTCAGTCTCTATAACTGCTAGTAGAAAGTATTTTCTTCTACATTATAATTCTTCCTGATCATAGCCTGGTTTGCTGCCATTTCTTGTACCCTTACAGATGGTAGACAGCAGATGAATGTTGTATTGAATAGGGTGCCTTTCCTGGCAGGAAATTCAACTTGGCAAAGCGAGTGCGGCTTTAAAGTCACTCACGCCGGAGATTTTTTTATTAGGCCTGCAAAAGCAGGGGGCATCCATAGGCAGCTTAGCTATCCCTGCAATGAAGTGCCAGATGCAGCTTCAACAATACCAACAGACTCGGATAAAATTATCTCTTTTGAGAGAAGTACACCCCAGGTCTTTAGTCAAGGTTTGTTTCACTCATAAATAGTAAGATTGTTGGAAAAGATTGGTTGGGCATAACATGAATTTTATGTTTGTTTTCCGTTGTTGCTCACTTTCTTAACATTCACACATTCCAAAGTTGACTCCCCTTTTTTGGTGCCTTTTCTTACACAAAATCAAACAACAATATGGTGTGTACATTTGTTTGTTTTTTATTTTTAACAGGTTTCGAGGGGTCTGCATTAACTTCTAACATTGAGGTAGCACCAGATCTTCGGCGTGCTCTCTCTCTTCTGTCAACCACTTCTTGGGGCTCGAATGAGCATGGATCCACCTCTCTGGATCAACTGATGCTTGCAAACCAAACAAGCATGACACAGCCAATGATAAATGCTGAACTCCAAAATTGTCCAGTTGCTTCATCAGAAAATGCACGGATGGAACAAGCATCCCTTGAGTCTCGGGTGCATTCTTTGGATTTACATGACAATGGAAACGTCCAGTTGCAAGAGTTTCAGCTGCTCAAAGCACCCTATGCTACCGGCTGCTTTTATTCCAATCAATTCAGCTAATTATTGGAAATGATTCAGCTCTTCCTTTTTGAAATAACTGCTCGTTAAGGTCGGTATGTTCATCATCATTTTGCACATTTTTTGGGTATCTTTTTTTTGGACCTGATGTTCAATCATCCTTCTTTCATAGTGTCATGGTATGGTGTTTGACTTTCATTGCGATCTGACTTTCTGGAATGGATATCCACATGTTTGGTTGATGTTCTACAGTTAATTGTTTTGCACTTTTTTTGTGCATCTCCTTTCTTCTTCTTTTGGGTCTGATGTTCAATCATCCTTCTTTCATAGTGTGATGGTATGGTGTATGACTTTCATTGTTATTGTTGCTTTCTGGAATGGATATCCACGCATTTGTTCAATTCTATACAGTTAATATCGAGGACCTTCTATCTAGTTTTTCTGGACTTTTTTCCTGGACAAGTTTTCTGTTTTTACTTGGAGTAAGGTGTCAATTATTGAATGGCTTATTCTACCAAAAAGGGCTACATCTGAGTATCATGGTTTCCTTGTCATTCTTTCTTGCACAGACACCTAGAACAACTGGAGGATAGCTTTCCAACTCAACTTGCATTGGTCCCAAAGAGTTTATGTTTGATTGATTAAACTCCTTTTGTTGATACGTGTTGATTGATTAAACTCCTTTTGTTGATACGTGTTGATTGATTAAACTCCTTTTGATTGGAAGACCTTAACTTTGGCATGCTCAATTAGTCAAGTAATTTCTTCTGATTTCCAGGTTTGCTTTCATCTGGCAATTTTTCAAAATCGAACATTTGGATGGTTTCAAAAGCATCAACTTTCAACCATTTGAAGTCTGCCAGAATTGCCAGAATTGCAGTTCAAACTAATGTTTGCCAGAGTGCAGTTTAAAAGGAAGTCCAGAATAAAGTTGCTGCTGCACCGTATTTTCTTGACTAAAAACACCATCTCATAACACCATTTGGACTGCAATGTGGCTAAAACCTTGCTATTACCTCTCTCTATCTGGACAGTATCATTGGCATGACATTTGTAACTTTGTCAGACTGCAAAATGAATGGTTTGGGGGATTTTTTGTCTTTGCTTGATGATGACAACATTAATTCCCTGTTAGATTTCCATTTCTCCTCAACTAAACTTAGTTATGTTTTAACAAGGCTGCTTTGCTGGTAATAAAATCAGTCTTTGACAAGCTATTCATCATTTCCACATCTACAAGGAGCAGCGTTCCCAGGTTACAAGCACGATGCAACAAGTTCAGATTGCAAAATTGCCATAGTCGAGTAAGAGTTGTACAGCAATGATTTCGAAAAATATTCTAGCCAAGACAAGTTCTCCCAATTATCAATGTAACATGATAGGTGCAAAATTGAAACATATTCCAATAGTTCTTAAAGAAATAACCCTTTTAAGCTTCAAGAGCTGGAGATGTCAAATCAAACTTGTTTTTCCAGTGATGATCTAAAACAGTAGGCGATATTCAATCAAGAATCCAATTAAAACATGACGATACAAAAGACTAGTGATCAGTCTGCACAGCCTACAAGCTAGCATACTGCTGGTCATCTAGGTGGGCAAGCTCTAACTGAAGAGGATCCAGACCCTACAGCTCAGAATTGGCCTCGTCATAAGCATCATCAGCATCAGCTTCAGCTTCAGCATCAGTATCATCAGAGATTAAAATCATACCAGTATGTAGCATAATTATAACCACCAACAATACACACACACTGAAGGAGTATTCACGCTTTTCACAGCCATTGGGAATTCCAGCATTTGAAGAACCGGAAACATTAATCACCATAAATAAGATATAAAGATCATAATGTTCCACTAGTTTCGAGCATGCCTAAATAAAGTTGTTCTTTGTCCAGATGCTGGGAGGACGAGTGCTCTCTCTTCTGTAAACCAGGTGGCTTGAATGATCATGCATGGATCCACCTCTCTTGATCAGCATTCAGCTTATGCTTGTAAGCCAAACAATGATGTCGACCCGGGAAATGATAAATGCTGGCTCAACTCCAAAATTGGACAGGCCAGTTTCTTCAGCAGAAAACGCACGGATGGAAGACAACCACCTCTTGAGCACTCCCTCTGGATTCAAATGAGTGGCAATGGCAACATCCAGTTTATGAAGTTGGAGTGGCATGCATCTTGATTTGGTCGGATTGATATTCAAACTCCATTGTTATAAGATCTTAATAAGTCCTAACAATACAATGGTATGCTTATTCATCAAGTCAAACTAGCGTGTCTTAGAAGATCACTGCAGTTTTCTTCAAAGATACGGCAGTGATTTTACATCATTTGTAACCTTAATTTTCTGACCGCAACAAAAAAATTGTTCTAAGGATTAGTATTGTCATTATCATTTTAGGAAGAAGGACCTGGAACATATTTTATAATTCACTCTGCTGTAACTGAACGGTCCCGTAGCTCAGTTGGTTAGAGCGTTGGTCTTATGAGCCGAAGGTCGCGGGTTCGAGCCCCGCCGGGACCAACACAACATATATTTTTAAGAAATTTAATTTTCGATTAAGAAATTGAAAAGAGTGGTATCCCCACCCATACAATACAGTATTTGGTCCAGCTATTGTGTTTCCTCGCCTTGTTTGCAGGTGAGCGTATTCCGCCACCGCCACCGCCACCGCCACCGCCACCGCCACGGCGGACGGGAAGATAGAGCGCTCCTTAGTCATATATGAATAAAAAACCCTAAACCCTCCTTCCTCTTCCTTATACGGTGGTTTCCCTTTCCCTCTCAAACTCAAAAATATTTTAATTCCAAATCCAAATCAACTCCTAATTAATTATTCCTATATTAATTTCGTCCTTTTTCATTACTACAAAATTCATCCATCCCCAGATCTCCTCTCTCTCTCTCTCTCTCTCTCTCTCTCTCAAATTGAAATTCAAAATCCATGGACGAGAATCAACATCGTCTTTCACCCTCACCTGGTACCTATCTCCCTCTCTTTACTTATTTCATGCTTTTTTTTTTCTTTTTTTCTTTTTTTGAAAATAGCCGAGTTTGTTAATAATCTCTTGTTGCAGGAGAAACACTTACTAATCGCCATAATTCTACCATGGACCAGGTAGTTTTTTTATTTATTTAATTAATAATTACCGGGATTTATTTTCTTATACCTTATCTATGAGTAATTTATTTATCAGTCGCTCTCGGCGGATGATGAGAGGATTGTTTCAGCCAATCCTCCTTCTGCGGAATCAGCCATTATAAAACGCCCCCAATCTTCTTTGACTGCACCTCCTCCTCCGGATCTTAGCATTGTTCCGCCGCCGTCGCCGCAGTTCAATGTTTATGATTATTCCTCGCATGACCAGGCAATGCCACCACCTTATGCCGGTTAGTTAGCTGCCTTCCCCGTTGTATTGTTCATGGTTAAGAATGAGCTGTATTTGTCAGAATATTGATTAGAGTGTTGCGAGTGGTTTTTGCTTATTTAGGTTATGGCCATGGCACTGGTGTTTGGGATGGGTATTCTCCACATCATCATCTTAATGCGGCCGATGGATTGCATTTATCATCGGTGAGAACGTTTCCTTTCAATTTCGGATTTTTGTAGAATTCTGTTTCCGTTGTTTTGAATGAATAATTCTGTTTTTTTTTCTTCCTCTTGTGTCATGGATGTGAGCAGGTTATCTACAATGATAATCAATCTCTTACGTTTCATTCTGGATATGGCTTTAATCCTGATATGGGATACGGCCAATATTCTCCAGTTGCTACACCTCTAACTCCTATAGTACTGGATGGCCAGCTATACTCCCCACAGCAGATTCCATTTTCACCATTTTACAATCCAAATATGCCATCGTCAGGTCCTCTAGGCTCATCAGAGCTAACATCATCGGAAAGCAATGGTGAGAACTCCTTTTTTGGACCAGGGTCAGGTTACATGGTACAGTATGGGTCATTTGGTGGGGGGAATATGCCTGGGGCTCCTGGCTCTGGTTCTTTAACATCTGCATCTGCTTATCCTCAACCAATGGGCATACTTGGGCCATATGAGCACCATGCTGCACAGGTTTGTTTTATCCTGTCCCAGCTATTGCAAAATCTAGGATTTCCTAAAGTTTTGAGTTCTTTTTCGTATTCACCTCATCTGCTTGTTTTCCTTGCTTGTCACTACTGCCATTTAGTTTCTTCAGAATTGATGCCCAAGTTTCTAAACCCAAAAAAACCCCTTAACTTTTATTTAGAGTTTTGAAGTAAATTTTGTTCGAGATCTTGACGCATCATGATTACTAGAAGTTGTTAAGTTACCTGCTTAGAGCAAGGGGTTAAGATTAGTTCTAGTGAGTCTTCTTGCATGCTTGTCCTTGTTCTTAACTAGCAGCTTCTTGGCTGACCCTTTGGTGTTTGATAACGAGCTTGTAATTTTTTTTAAAATGGTTCCAGGGTTATCAGCAAAGACCATTGCATGGATATGGATATACATCAACTTCCTCTGTTGGACATTACTCGCATGGTGGCTCTTATCAGAGCACTGGTTTTGGCGGTGGTTCAATTTCTTATGCAGGGGCTAATGACCGGACACAAGTTGGATTTGATAAGGGTAGGAGAAGAGAGAGAGATCAGGGTTCAATTTATTCTTCTAATGATCTGCTTGGTTTTGACCGTAATCGAGGACCAAGGGCTTCAAAGCTTAAGGGCAAGCACACCACTGAACAGCTTTCCTCCTATGGTAAAAGCGAAGGCAATTCTGCTAGCTCTGGGGTTCAGCTTGATTTATATAACCGGCCAGTTTTTGTCACTGATTACAAGAATGCCAAGTTCTTCATAATCAAGTCTTTCAGTGAGGATAATGTTCATAAAAGTATTAAATATAGTATTTGGGCAAGCACGCCGCATGGGAACAAAAAAATTGATGCTGCGTATCGTGAAGCAAAGGAAAAGGAAGGAAACTGTCCAGTCTTTCTCTTGTTTTCGGTATGTCAATGTAACTTGACATCATTTTAATGCTTTGTTTTCCATTATCATCAATGTTAGGGGCAATGTGATTACTGGTAACCTGGTTGAAGCTAATGCTTTTAGAGTTTATTCAATTGTAATAAATGGTTGAATATGTTAGCTTGGACCGAGCTATCTATGGATAGTAAAGGGCATCCTCTTTGATCTGGGCATTAATTCTGCTGTTTTTATGTTTGGGATTTTACTTTTGGATTGAGTTTGTATTTGTTTTAGAAGCCAGCAGAAGGCCACAGACCTTTGTTGACAATTGCTGATTTTTATGCTGTGATGTGCTAGTCAGTTTAAAGGAAGTGCTAGTTGTTTCTTGAATACAGACCTATATATGTAAATATTTATATGGAACTAGTCAACATGCTGAAGGTCTCATGCTGACGTCTTGTGCTTGTATTATTTGAAGCTGTTTATTTCCTGCATCTTTTTTTCTATTCAACTGAATCACTTCCATCATGCTTAGACTTGCTTCTAGCTATTCCTTATTCCTTGTAAAGTTGTCCTTCTTCTGTATCTTATATTGGGTTAAATTCTAAATTTTGGTGATCATGGTCTATGGGTTCATGTTGGATGGTTTCTAACTTGTAGACTGGATTCTGAAAGAGTCTTTTTGGAGATTCCTGCTGCATCTTGTTATCTTTTACATTTTGAAGTACATCAGAATCATTTTAGTGAGCAAGTTGTTTCTGAAACCTGCGTACTTGTGTGTTATTTTAAATTGTCTCTTGCTCTGAAATAGAATTTTTATTTTTGGTTTATTAATGGTCTTGGATTTGTTTCTCTCTTTGTGCAGGTCAATGCAAGTGGACAGTTCTGTGGAGTAGCGGAAATGGTTGGACCTGTAGATTTTGAGAAGGATGCTGATTATTGGCAGCAAGATAGATGGAACGGCCAGTTCCCAGTCCAGTGGCATATTATCAAAGATGTTCCCAACAGTCGTTTCCGGCACATACTACTTGAAAACAATGATCACAAGCCTGTTACTCATAGTCGAGATTCACAAGAGGTAAAGCTATAAAAAAAATTATCAACATTTCTCCTCTTTTATTATTATTGATATTATTTTATTTTGGACTCAGTGTCTAGAATGTAGGGATCATTCTCTTGATTCGTTATTTCTGTAATGAAACATAGGACAATTACTTAGGTTGCAAAATGATTTTTTATGCTGAGTGGAGTGGTCTGGTGATCCAAAAAGCACAGCAATCAATTTTCTTTTTTGGTGTTGAATTGTCCTGGGCTGTGTGTACTATTTCTTTGAATAGGAAATGCTAGAGTGTTGTGCCTAGTTGCTTATGATCTAAAAGGATAATTTTTGGTGTTTATAACTTCATTACATTCTTGCTGGTCCTAATTTATATCTACTTCCAGCTGCTGACATATTTCTCGTGAATCAGACATCATCTAAGCTTTTGCTAATCTCGTTATCCCTTTTGAATCTGTGTTTAGCCTTATTTGCATATACCATTCAATCAAGATGAATGTTTTCTGGTCAAGCATCTTTTTTGCCAATTTTCTTTTGGCTTCAACTCCTTTTGTTGATTAGTTCTTTTGGCCTAATGGGTTTTTTCATTTCTCTCTCCCTTTTTGCTGAAATACTCAGGTGAAACTAGAACAGGGTATTGAGATGTTGAAAATTTTCAAGGATTATGATGCACCTACATCTATCATCGATGATTTTGGATTTTATGATCAATGTGAGAGAGCTTTGAAGGAAAGGAAGGCCATACAACAACCTAGTTTGAAAGTAGATGGTCCAGGTTTGCTTGCTGATGATACCATAAATCAAATATCTGATAGTTTTGTGCAATCTCTCCAGTTGGATGATGTTAATAAAGAACTGGCTGCCAGAGAAGAGGTTGTTAGTTTAAGACCTGGTATGGAGGTTTTACCGGCTATTAATTGCAATACTTCTGCGGAACTTGCTAATGATTCAAACATTGAGGTTTCAAAAGCCGAAGATTCCAACAACCATAACTTGTCTCCTGCTTTAAAGTCGAAAGAGGGCAGCCACAAATACCAGGATTAAGCCTGTTGGGAAGATGACCACAGTTAAGTTGACAGATAGGAGCTGTTAGTTGTAGCTGCCAGAATCGCTGGATTGCTGGTCCCTGCGGAACAAACCCCTCTTAAAGATTTTATAGATTCTTTGCTCACTGACACGTGGGGTGGTATATTGGGTATCTGAGTAGCCTGACGACAAAACTAACAAGCTGGTTTTTGTTTTTCGATCTTTACGGACAATTGAGGGAAGTTAATGTGGTCAAGGTGTTTTTTTTTGTCTGGGTTATTTTGAACGGGGAAGACAATGGTGATTGGTGAGGTGGTGAAAGTCGTGGGATGGCAGCGTAAAGTAGGAGGAGTAGATTTTGTATACTATGTAGTTGATGCCCAATTTGAATTTAATCCTGGGTAGGTTCTCTTTCTACTGATTTTCCAGAGAGCATTTGGCTATTGGAAGGTTTGTAATGTTACCATTATGGAGGCAAAATAGTGATAAGAAGAGTTCAATAAAAAAGAAAGAAAATTCAACAATTTCCCTCAATACAATTCCTTTGAATAATTGCCCTCCTTTTGTGCTGTTGTATGTTTAATACATTTAGCATTTGTTCCTTCATCTGTCACGGGGTTATCTTGTTGTCAGTCCATGTTTTAGGTTGGAAGTGGAGGTGGGTAACCACATGCATTACAATTTGCAAATAGCAAGAGAGATTGTTTAAGGTTTCTGCAACATGTTTAAGCACACGAAAGGAGGACCAAAAATGGCTGCAAAGAAGGGCTTGTATTGCCTTGTTTAAGAGCTCATTCTCTATTTTATTATGCAGTTGAAGAATTGATGATTATTTTTTAATTATGTATTTAATTTATGATGAGGTTTTTCTGATTAATTTATATTTTTTTAATCTTTTATATAGATAAAATTTATTTTTGAAAATAAAAAGAAAATTTATTTTGAAATAATATTTCTAATATATGCAGCTTTGCATATTATTTTTCCCTTTTATTTTATTCAATCAATTTATAATGTGTATGTTTATTTTTATTATCGTTTGATGGAATAAAAAAATTATTTTAATTAGAAAATTTAGTAAACACAACTGAGTAAATGTTACGCCTTACGAAATTAAATATCTTGATCTACATATATCTCTCAACTTTTCCAGTTTTTATTTTGAGCCATCGTTTATGGTTTTTTCACTTATTAACATACATAATTCTTTATTTATTTGATTACATTTGTGTATAAAGTTTTTTTTTATTTTCACTTAATTTTTTTTAAAATGAAAAACATGTTGAAAAAATTTATATATAATTTTTTTTATTTTAAAAAAATATAACTCATGGTGATGAAGTGGTGGACAAATATCTGGTCTATGTAGTAAAATGGGTGGCACTCGAAAGTTCACATACCTTATATTCCAGGCAAGAAGAGACAAGAAAGGTAGATGTTCTTTTCTTTGGCTATAAATGGATGAAGAAATTAATACCAAAAACATGGACCAAAATTGACGTGGAGTTGCACCACTTTGATTATTCTTCACTCTTCTTGTGTTTCACTGCTTGATTTTTCAAAAGTAATCCATTTAAAAAAATATTATTTTTTAAATATTTTTAAAATACAAAAATAAATAGGTATTATTATGTCATGCAACTAAATTTATTCTGACGTTATTCACACATGAATTATATGTTCGACTCGTTAAGTGTTAGCAATACTGGAGAGATAATGACAAGTACAAATTATATGTATTTTATATTTTTTTTATTTAAAAGCTTGTGTCAATGTTTTTTTTTTCAATTTGATTTAGATTTATTTTTTATGCTTAAGCATTTAATTAATTTTTTAAAAAACTAAATTGAAATTAAAGCACATTATCCATTCCCAAGCTTACGGGGCAATGATCTCATGGACCCATCTTGTAGAAAAATCACTTGATAGCGATGGTCTCATGAACCATTCCACTGGCCTACATATATTGTGGAAAAAAATGCAAATGACAATAGTCTCACAAACTTATCCCACACTGCAAATTTCGATCCATCTTACGTGTTGACTGATAAGTACTTAAGAAAAAAAAATAAAAATAAAAATAAAGAAGACTTATTGTCATGACAATGACAAGAAGTATTTTAGAAATATTTATGGCA
>Ga0307515_10005376_pt1 | contig 25971 bp, 28 predicted proteins | sample 17_EM_MG_FD_194513 | JGI IMG/M metagenome (GOLD analysis project Ga0307515, IMG submission 194513) | Populus trichocarpa ectomycorrhiza microbial communities from riparian zone in the Pacific Northwest, United States - 17_EM | ecosystem: Host-associated > Plants > Roots > Unclassified | place... | reverse complement strand
GATGGTAGGTATCGCTGACTGTTTCGCTGCGAGAGCTTGTCCTTCTCATTGTCGGAACAATGTGAGCCTTGATATAGAAAGTTGTCGGGATGTTACGCATGCACACCCATTTTTCCTTTCCATGATTCTGATGGCAACGTGCTTTGCGTCTTACATTCCTTATCGTGCGCATGCATTCTTGTCCAAGTCTGCACTTGAATGAGCATGGTGGAGATTGCCACCAATCCCACTGGTTATCGTGTACATGCAGGTGCGGCATTTAAGAGGTTATGTCAGTAATCAGAATCAGCCCACACCTGCACGATATCATATATCATGTCATAACTGCAACTTGGACATCTCACACTCCGATGGTTTGGTTATCGGAAAATTGCTGACATAGCGAACAAACGTCTTGGAGGTATTCAATACTATAGTATGATTGCATCATAGGTTTACGTGGCGGACAACCACTACTATGCCAATGTTGATTAAATGACACATATCCATGATACTTGCAGTTGCCATACCAGCACACGCCAATGGGCAGGGTTGCAATAGGTCTCATATCAACAACCAATGTCATAATCCCTCAGTCACACCCATAGCTCAGGCCGGGACCATTCCCTTTGACCGGGGAGTGCCTAGTCTTCCGATGTCACATGAGACAGCCGGTTTTAAGGTCCCACTTAATAGCTTTGGCTAACAACCGCTGTGTCTGCAGGGCAAACTCCTTTGCTCTATCCGTTCAGACATAATCACTCTAGCCTGGGAAACTGAATCTGGTTGAAAATGACACACTCGGCAAGGTAGTGGCTGATTCCATTGGGCAGTGTCATTGCGTCATCAGAAATGAATCTGCTAAGCCGAGGCTTAATCAATCGAGATAAGTACCACTCATACCCCGCTAAAGGTATTCATGACTGAAAGTTTTGAGGATGCCTAGGGCAGTTGTTTTGCATGTCAGGTGGCCCGAAGGTTATCTGACAAGTACACATCATTGGTTATCCCAGGTTACATATACTGTGCTAAAGGAGAACCCCGATCAGTATATGAATGTTGTAGCTCTAGATTCGAGACGACGTTCCATGGAATATGAGCCGAAACAAATCCTAACAGGAGGTAATGATTCCACGTGTCTTGGTGAATTTTGGAAGTTTCAAAGTCCTTATCTGCCAGTTTGGAACGTTTTGTCTGTCATTTCGGTCAATATGGATCCACCAGGAAGTCAAATATATTGTCCCTCTGGAAACTTATTTTTGAGATTCCTCGACATCTATGCCTCGGCAGGACGGCCAAAGCAATTTCAACGACCATCAAACTAGTCAATTCAGTCACTTCTGACTCTGTTAATTCGTTCAACTTTGCGATGTGAGCTTTGGGCAACAAGTGTTTCCCCGTTGTGCTGGTCCTATGGTCTGATGGATGGCGATGAACTTGATCACAAAAGATAAATATGATGCCAGGGTTGCCGCTCTCCTCACTTCCGCAGTGTTTATAGAATCGCCACGAAGGCGCGGGTATAGATAGATTACAAACAATTGGCCCTTTCGACCCTACAATAATCGATGCTCACCAAGCATCGAAGATCGTTTATAAAGTAAGGTCGCTCAAATCACGAATCAAGACACGTTCATCCTTGGAAGAGATCGTAACCTCAACCATGGAGATAATAAATGCCGTTGAATCCAGCATCGCGGTGGAAATTTGATCACTGCGTCAATCGACTCGAGAGGCTGCCAAAGATAGCTTATACCAATTAGGAATCCGGATTCTTATATATTGACCAGAGCTACATGTGCAACAAAGTCAGATCTGTGAGACATTGCATGCAAATTTGCGCAGTGGTATACAACAACATATTGCAAAGACTGACAGCATAAGACTCAATTCAGGAACAACACTATGCAGTTCATGGCTGTGTAGCTTATTGAGCCCCCACAAAAATAGTTGACGTTCGGTGGGCGCTGAATTGTAGGAGGCAGACGCGATATCGTCTCTACCATTTTTCCCCATAAAGGCATCCACTAAGTTGAATATGGGAGAACAACTTTCCATAGCCCTTGGAGTGCACAAGATGCAAGACCAAGAATCGTTGATGCTTCGTTGACCCTCATGTTTACGAGGTGGTAGTGATATCTTCACTAGCATTTTTCCCCATCAAGACAGCCGATTTGTTAAATATGGCATAATGATGTTGTATAGCTCGTAGATTGTCTAACATGCAAGACCAAAAATCGTTCATGCTCCGTTGACATTCATTGTTGGAAGGTGGTAGGGGTATCATCAGTTGCAATTTTGTCCATTAAGGCAGCCACTACGCTGATTGTGGGATATCCTCGTTTTATTACCCATTGAGTGTGCAAGATGCGAGGCAAAAAATCGATGACGCTCCGGTGATGCTCATGTTTGACAGGTGGTAGCTGTTTCATCATTCGAATTTTTGCCAATAATGGCGGCGAATACATTGATTATGGGTTACCGTTGACGCACAGCGTATTGAGCGTCCATCATGCAAGACCCACAACCTTTGCCGCTGCGTTGACCGTCATTCTTATGAGGTGGTAGCGATATGGGCATTTGCATTTTTGCCCATAGAGCCGGCGGATACTACGATTCTGGGTTGAAGAGGTTGCTTCACTGTTCAATTTTCCAAGATACAAGACCAAAAATCTTTGACACATCATTGACACTCATTTCCAGGATGTGTCAACGAGGGTGTCAGTATCGTTTTTGCCTACATAAACCGCCAATACAGTCACTTGTGAAGGATTTGACCATCCAGCCGTGTATTTACTGAAAATGTGACACTCAAAATCGTTGACGCTCGGTTGAAGCACAACTTAACGACATACCAACAGTCAGTCGATGCTCAACAGTTATCTGCATAAATGCATACAGTGGTTATTGGCAGCCAGTAAATCGTTTCTTTATATAAACATTTGAATTCAACAACTTCCAACCATCTCAATGTCGGATCCACAACTTGAGACGGAATCTGTGTGATGAATGATGTTAGCTTATCACATTCTAGCGCTTTCGGCCGGGAACTGAATGCATATATATCCGTACACTAATTTTTGATATATTTCGCTCGACTTACTCAAATTTCCTCATTCAGCGCATTCTCCACGATTTTGATGACCTACCATAGGCAACTTTCAAAATCTCGACCATGGACACCGGGTCTGTGCAGAGATTTATGCAGTTGGATGCATAATCGTATGCAGCATGAAGGTCGCCATTCATCCGGGGGGCTGTTGCGCATTTACCTACTCACCTATGACTGGTATGACCTCACTCACTTAGATTTGGTTATTGAGTTTCGTCTCTGATTCATTTTGAATTGTCTGACTTAATGGTAACCGGCAGCACAAAATCACATTCATTGGTACTCACTCAATGCGAATTGAATTCTAGAAAATTGGAATGGACTATCCGACCCTTGCACATGCACAGATGAATTATCATGTCTCACAATTTGGTCCCTGAACTCGAGTAAAAGCTGACACGTAGCAAAATGACTTCATATATTGCTTTTCAAAGTGATACATCCTCTCCAATACCACTTTGTATGTTCAGGGTTCCGGCAATGCAGAAGCCGTTGCCATGTCTTCGTCGGAATCTGATTTTTATATGGTGATTAGTTAGGGACGCTGTGAGCAGGGGTTATAGCTTACGGGTTCAACAAGCTTGGATATATGAAGCATTGATGAATGTGGTGCTGGGGTGGGCGGGAGGGACGGAATGCGTTTGTATGTCTGGCATTTCCGCAATTCAAGGCTCATTTGACTACTCCCCGGTCGAGAAGTCAGTTGTGGCATTTGGGGTCTTCCGGGGACAATATTACATGTTTCCATTGGCTCATCAATTGTCGTCGGCGCGGAGCAGGTTGAATCCTCTTTTCTTTGCGATTGAACACACTGCGGAAAGTTCAATTTGGTTACTCCGTACTTGATATCTCTCTCATGGAAGTAGTCGGCCGCGTCTCCCCAGCCTGGTTCTGACAGTTCGCTCAGCATCATCAGCTTCTGCCGAAAACGCTCCGTGCCATGCTGCACTGTTTTAGAGCTTGTGCCCATCACCCAGCTGGGTTCATCATCTCCGCTAAGCTTGCCCAGCTCAGGATTGACTTCATCATTATCCTCATCTTCCCCATCCTCCCCATCGTGGGAACCTGCAAGATCACTCAGACTATCTTCGATGGCGTTCAACATCTCCTCAAATGTTGTTTCAGCCTTGGTGGTTGTCAATCCCGTGTTTTCAGCATTGCTCATTTCTTCCTGCGCCTTCTTAATTGCTGTCTCTGCGTCTTCAACTCATCTTCTTGCCACGGCAGTCTCCGTTTCTAGATGATCCTCGATCCATGTTTCATTCTCTTCATGGCTCAAACACTGTGTTTCCCATCGCCTCCCCGCCGCAAGCTTCTTTTTGGATCGGAAGATGCGCAACGATCCAAGAGCTTTGACCCATTCTGATTGCAAGCGGCTCTTCCCTTCAGTTGCTTGATGACCTAGTCATGCGGAACGCGTTGTCATTTTACTGTATTTGACTGCCGGTAATGCCTAAAGGTTCTTTTTCAGAGCATTGACCATTGTATCTTGTGTGGACTCTGTTGATGGACGAGGTGTTGGATGTTGCAACATATGGACCACATAAAGGCAACCGGCGTCTTTTATGTCGAAGTTGGTACGCTTCATCAACTTGAACAAAGCAAAATCTATGTTTTGAACGTCACAGAATTGGAAATTGCAATGCTAACCATACTTCATTTAGCGTCTGTTTCATGTAAGACCCATGGGATGTTTTGAGACAAATATCAGTAGACGTCCTTTCGGGCGAAGTATGTACAGTGTATATAAAACACACCCGACATTATGAGTGGGGACCATCATCACCAAACAGAAACGGCGCGATAAGTCGACAACATCAATAGCAATTGAAAAACAGACGGCGGCAATCGATTCTGGACGTTGAATTTACCCCGGAGCGAGTGTCCCAGTACCAGCGAGACCGCAGGAGGAGGGCGCGCACAGGAATCCACACAGTTGAGTGGGTTCACGCGAAGTCAAGGCAGAGAACGCGATCGACCCGAAGCGTCAACCAACGAGCGAGCGACAATGATGGGCACTACCCCGGACGAGGTGTGTGACTGACAGAAGTGATGACCGAAGGCAGAGTGAGCGCGAGGAGAGGCCTGGACAAGGGAGAAGCGGCGGACGGGAGGAGCGACGCGGCTATGGATATGGCGATGGAGATGGCGACAGCGGTGACATCCATCGCTGCGGGGACTACAGACGAAGACACACTTCAGTCGATGTAGAGAAACGAGAACGGAAAGCGGTGAAGGAGTGAGGTCCCGTCGACCGCCTGGGCCCTCGGAGACTGGAGGAGCTGCATGGAGCACGCGGCACAGCAGCAAGCCCGCGAAGTAGCACAGCTTCACCAAACCATCGCAAAAATGGCAAACATGCCGGAGACGCACACCGCACCGCGGGAGGCGCAGAATCGAGGGATGGAATCGTGGTTGGAGGAAAAAGAGAAACAGCGGGACGTGTATCACCAGGATGACCTACTGGGGGGCGAGGGCATCATGGACATGGTCGCAAGAGCAGTGGCTGCTAAAGAACGGGGCCAGAACAAGGACAGGACAGCGGACACCGAGGGTGTCGGCCTGGAGGCCTTGATACACGCAGATCTGACCCCGACAGGTGGACCGGAGGAGCTGGAAGAGCGCCAGCAGCAGCAGCCTGGAAGGCAGCTCAAATCAATGCCGACGCCAAAACCAAAACCAAAACCAAAACCAAGATCTAATCCAAACCCATGCGCAAAGCCGAACCCAGCACCAGCACAAACACCAGCACTGAGACCACCGGCGATACCGACGCCGAGAGCCACATCGGCGCCAACAGGGGCGATGACATCAGCGCCGACACCGACACCGAACAGACGATGGGAGACGGTCCCACCACCAAACCCAAACATGCCGGCCAGCCCAGGAGTAGCACCAACGACTGGCTCGAGCATGGCAGACAGACGCCTAATCCTACAGAGAGACGAGAGTGTGCCACTCCCCAATAAGATGGACCAGTAAATTGCGTCAGTCATCAACAGAGCGCTCGTCCACCAGCCGGCCCTGGCCCACATCACGATCATGAACGCAAGGAGGAATGCGAAGGGCGCTGTTGGCACGGGATTTCGCCCGATGGCTTTTGTGGCGTATGGGGGCTTACAGCCCCCAACGGCCCCCATTGGCCTCGCCTGCCCCCACCAGCCTCGCTTGCCCCCATCGGCCTCGCCTGCCCCCATGCTGAGGAGTAGGGCTAGCCCCGGCAGTGATGCCCGGCATTGGTCTCCGCATGTGATACTCGGCTTCGCCGAGTATGCTCTCTCCTTTCCCATATATATTCGCCTGTCTTTCTCTCTCTTTGCTCTTTAGACAATCACTTTTGTACGATAGTCAATTCAATATCTCTATTCGTACTCGATTGATCTCAACAGGTTATGAGCCCAGCGCTTTCAGTTCTTTGGAATCGACCTCTGTTAGTTGCATAGAGCCCTTTTATTATTTCGAATCATTTCGAATCAGCATCTATTAGTTTTATCATTTCTGAACCGCCGCCAGCTATCAAAATCTCGTATTTCGACCTTGTCCATTTGGAGCCCGCCATTTTGAGTGCTGTCGGAATCGACGCCTACTATTAGTATTTGTTACTGCCTCTCCTCTGCCCCTGTTCCGGTGGATCGAGCCGACATCTATTAGTATTTCTTACTGCCTCTCCTCTGCCCCTGTTCCACTGGATCGAGCCGACATCTATTAGTTTTCTTGTTTATCGTTTCTCCTCTGCCTGGTGTTGTAGTGGATCGAATCGACGCCTAATAGTAGTACCATGATCGTTTCTGAACCTCAGCCGCCTCCGAAAGCATCGACCATCGTCCACGAGCATTGGGTTGACTGCGTGTCCCCTCTTCATTGGGTTGACTCCGTGTCCCCTACACTTCTGGAGTTGACTGCATGTCCTCCACCTTCCTTGGGCTGACTTCATGCCCCTACCTTCTTGCGTCGGCTGTGTGTCGACTACCTCTCCTCGTACTGACACCGCGTCAACTGCCTCTCCCTCCGCCTACTGCACGTCAACTACACCTGGAAGCCTCGAGCTCCTCCGAAGTCTCGAGTACCATGCAAACCTCGAACAGCGTGTCTACCATCCCTCCTCGTATCGCCTACTCCACCTTCTACCATCTGTGTGTCGACTACTCGTTCGTGTCGACTACTCCTTATATCAACATCTTTTGGAAATACCGTGTGTTGTTCAAAATATCTTCAATGAGTACGGGTTATGGACCACGGATACTTGGGCGATGTCGGCCGACGCACAGTTTTGCGATTTGGGACAGTGGACCCCAACAAACCAGCAGTGGCAACTTGGCCATGCATCCACGAAGTCTGGACTCCTCATGGCGAGGATAGGAAGCTCTATTGTGAGCCGTACATTGCGTACCTTCGACCCTGCAACATAGATGACGACAGCGATTTATGACATTCAGGATGTGTACACGGATTTTGACTTTGAGAGATTGTGAAGGATGTGTTTTGGGTATGGAATTTGGGCAGGACTTTGTTGGATTTGTATGTTTGACTTGGATTTGGATTTGGTCTCCGGGGAGTGTTTCTTTACTGCGTTTTAGGGTTCAGGTCTTTCCCCTATCTTCCCTTCCATTCTCTTTTCTTCTCTTTTGTCAACAGGTTATTTGGGACTTGGAGGATTCAGGGCCTTTGTTTGTTTTCTCTTCTCTTCCGCCCTTTCCAATTGGTTTGTCCACTTTGTTTGGAACGCCTTGGGCCAAAGGGGGAGTGTTGGCACGGGATTTGGCCCGATGGCTTTTGTGGCGTATGGGGGCTTACAGCCCCCAACGGCCCCCATTGGCCTCGCCTGCCCCCACCAGCCTCGCTTGCCCCCATCGGCCTCGCCTGCCCCCATGCAGAGGAGTAGGGCTAGCCCCGGCAGTGATGCCCGGCATTGGTCTCCGCATGTGATACTCGGCTTCGCCGAGTATGCTCTCTCCTTTCCCATATATATTCGCCTGTCTTGCTCTCTCTTTGCTCTTTAGACAATCACTTTTGTACGATAGTCAATTCAATATCTCTATTCGTACTCGATTGATCTCAACAGGAGCAATCACGGCAATCACGCACCAGATTGCTACAGCAGAGATGGCTATGCAGTACCGCGACATCATCATCACGGCAGCAAGGACTGTCGACAGAGGAGTCGTGGATGTCAAAAATACAAGACCTGGGAGAGGCTGAAGATCCATGCAGTACCCCTCGTGCGGGACATGGGAAAAGGCACAGAGGGCCTGCAGAAGATGCGAGAGGAATTTGAAGCGGAGATTGAAGGGATAGCGATCCCCACTGAGGTGCGATGGCTGGCGAACCCTCGCACCATCAGGGCGATGAAGCAAAATGGAGAAATTGCTGCGTCATCCGTAGTCTTTGTCGTAACCGGAAGCGGGCTGGCACAGAGCTTAATCAAGAAAGGCATCAAGGCTGCGGGACTATGGTACTGAATCGAGGCGTTCACGAAAGCGGGCCCTGACAGCAGGTGCGATCTCTGCTGTGTCTGGGGCCACATAGAAAACAAGTGCGGCAGCAAGCCCAAGTGCGGCTACTGCTCCGGCAATCACCATACGAGTGACTACAAATGCAACGTAGTGGGGTGTTTGGCATAGCAGGGATCACTCTCCGGCCACACGCTGGAAAAGTACCCCAATTGCAAATCAAATCATATTACGTTCAGCAGCAGGCGCGCGAAGACGAGCGAAGCCGCGACAGTGGCGCAGCAGAGCAGACAGACAGGAACAGCAGGACGGGATCCCACGAGGGAAGCTATGCACACGGCAACGGGGACGAACAGAGTGGTGCTTGGTCGTAGACCTAGGGGAGGAGCGGCAGCCAAGGGGGGGAGTGAAGAAGAGGAGATGACTGATGTGCAGGGAGAGGAGGCAACGGGGGAGGGAAGAGACTTTGTGATGACTCAGACCAAGACTGCCACCACGGCCGCGACTGCAACTGAAACCGAAACTGAACCTGAAGCGGGAGCCCTGGCTACCAATGATCAGAGTGATCCAGCAAAACCGCGTGAGGTCATACGAGTGGACCATTGCGGCGCTGGAGACAGGAGTCGAACGCAGGGCTGACGTTGTGTGCTTGCAAGAGCCACCAGGAGACAGAGAAAGAGAAGGTATCCGGATCAGACATTCAGCAGACGAAATAAGAAAAAGAAAAATAGTTCGGACTGCGATATGGAGAGGGAGCGGCTTGGTGGTTGATGAGCGGACGAATTTGAGCAGCGGTGCGAACGAGGATGTCTTTGCTACTGACGTCAGGAGAATAGGGGAGAGGATAACGACGATCGTCAACGTTTACGAACAAAAGGACACGCATTCGGGAGAGAGACTGGCGCGAAAGTTCTAATAGCGGAGAGTCATTCGGCAGAGGAGCACCATCCTCGCTGCAGATGTTAACACCCATAGCATACAACGCGACCCAAGATGCCAAGTGCAGCGGGATGCTGCCTTCTGGGAAGACGTAATTGACGAAAACTGACTGGAAAGTGGAAAAGATGGTGAAGCCACCCACCACGGCACAGGAGACGGTCATGAAGGCGACTCGGTCATTGACCTGACGCTGGCGAATCGACCATTAACGAAATGGCCCATACTGGTCGACGACCACGCCACAGGATCCAACAACGAGGTCATAGCGTGGGAGGTGGAAGTAGACAGGCAGGAGGAGGCGGGCCATGAAAGGGTAGTGGGGTGAATCTTAGCTGCAATGACTGAGGAGGACGCAAAGGCAGCTGAGAAGCTATGGATGGAGCGGGCGAAAGAGAGAGCTCACTTAGATGCAGAATCCACAGCAGACGAGGTGGAGCAAGAGGCCGCATGGTGTCAGGGAGGAATAGGCAACGTTCTCGACATGACGGCGAAGAAGCTCATGATCTGCGACATATTGAAGCGGAGGTGGAACGCCGACATCAGGCAGAGCAGGAAGGCGGTTGGAATGGAAATGAGGAGGAGACGGAACTCGGAAGAGGCCGCCAAGGCAAAGGCAGAACTGCAGAAGTCAATCCGACATTCCAAGAGGAAAATGTGGAGCGAGTACTTGCAAAACCTGAGGGGGGCCGAGGTATGCAGAGCAGCGCGATATGCGAACGCTCGGGCAGGCATGACCCTGGAGGCCTTCACAGACAGGGAAGGCAAGCAAGCAAACAGGTCACAGGAAAAGGAGGAGATGCTGAGGGGCGAGTCCTGTCCTCCGAATAACTACGACCAGTACTACAAACTACCTCCCGCAGGGAGCGCACACACATGCGTAACAGAGCAAACAGTTGAACGAGCCCTATTATATCAATCGGTAAAAAAGGCACCGGGGCCTGACAAGGTGTATTTCGGCGCCATACGGCTGCTCTGGAAGTGGGACAAGAAGAGGATCGTGAGGCTGACAAAGGGGGCCATTCAGACGGGAAGGCACCCATCGGTGTGGAAGCGGGCTAGCGGCGCGGTGATTCGCAAGCCTGGCAAAGACGACTACACGCAGCTGAAGGCCTATCGCTCCATATCGCTGTTGAGCTGCATGGGAAAAGTGGTCGAAATAGTAGTCGCTGAGCGGCTGTTTGATGAGGCGGAGAGAAGAGGACTACTTAGCGATGGACAATTCGGAACCAGAAGAGGGCAGTCAGCCATCGACGCAGTGGCCATCATGGTTGACAGAGCTCATGCAGCTTGGAACGGTGGCCACATAGCAGGCGTGCTCCTCATGGACATTAAAGCAGCCTTCCCGAGTATGGCAAAATGAAGGCTAATCAATCTAATCAAGGTCAGGCAAATAGATGGAGACCTTATACGATGGACGGAGAGATTTCTCTCGGGAAGGACAGTGGAGATAATAATCGAGGGCAACGCCATGGAGAGATATCGGGTGGAAGCCGGGGTCCCGCAGGGCTCACTGGTGTCACCGATCCTCTTCGCATTCTACACCTCAGGATTGATCAAATGGGTCGAAGAGAATGTATCAGATGCCCAACAGCTGTCCATTGTAGACGGCCTCGGCTGGGTGGCGACCGGAAGCGATGTATACCATGTCGTCTCGATAATTGAGAGGTGTGCAGCAAGGAGCATCCAGTGGGGAAGCAGACGAGGGCTACAGTTCGACACGGCAATGACCGAGGCGGCACTATCCACACACAGACGAGGCCACAGGAAACACCTCCGGCCAAAACTGTCAGCAATGATAAGAATCGGCAGCGGGGTCATACGAGTCAAGACACAGGCGACACGTCGGCTGGGCGTCGGGATGGACCCACATTTAACGTTCAAGGAGCAGCACAACCGATGCATGAAGAAAGCCAGGGCAGCAGAAGCGAGACTCCGAACCCTGACCACGACATACGGCATTGTACCTGAGAGTGTAAGGGCTGTCCAGGTGGCGTGCGTCCAAGCAGTCTCACTGTATGGGAGTGAGCTCTGGTGGGATCCCAAAGAAGCGGGCAGGCGGGATGACCTCCAACTCCTCCTCAATCGACAAGCCAGGTCCATCCTGGGCGCGCTGCCCACAACTCCATGCTGTGCACTTCAGAGAGAGTCAGGGCTTACACCTACGCCTGTAGTCTTAGACTCCAGACAGCAGCGATTCACAGCGAGAGTAGCAGATGCATGCACTGGGAAGCTGAAGGAGTTCCACCGAAACCCTTCCTCCAGTGCTCTGACATGCACAGTAGTCAAGGAAGAGCATGAGAACGGCTGAACAACCGAAGCCATGATGTGGCCGGCCCCGGGCGAACAATCAGTGGTCAGGACCGTCATACTGGACGACACCACCTCTGCCAAGAGAACCGCGCAGCGCTGGGCGAGGGCGAAAGACGCCAAATTTGGCGCGGGGGTGTGGATGTGGTGGACAGATGGATCACGTTCAGACGATGGCCGAGTGGGAGCCACAGCAGTGTGCAAGCATGGAAATCAATGGTGGTCCCGCCGCAGCTTTCTGGGCACTCGGCGCATGGAGGTCTTCGATGCCGAGCTGTGGGGGATTGGACTCGCGCATGGTGAGACGATCGAGAAGAGAGACACATTGCAAAGGCATGGAGTGAAGAGGGTTGTTATCTTCAGCGACTCGCTGACCGCAATTCGACGAGCGGCACACCTGGAGCCTGGCCCGGGGCCGCGATTAGCGAGGTGGATCAATCTGATTGCCCAGGCACTCCTCGCCCACGGCATTGCTACCGAGATCCACTGGGTCCCGGGACACACCGGCATCCCTCGAAATGAAGGGGCGGACCGTCAGGCAAACCTGGCCCGAGACGCCAGCGGAGACTCGGTGATAGAGCGGCCATACAACTCGGCCTCAAATAGAGCTAGGCGAATCTCCGAGGGGAGGTCAGCAGCCAAGGCAAAGTGGGAGGCTGACAAGTGCAGCAAGCACTTCTGCTACAGACTCAAGGGCAAGCCGGGGACCAAGAGACCTCTTCCGATGACAAGCGTGAAGTTGCTGGCTACCAGGTTCCACAGACTAAAGTGCAGGCATGCACCCACTGGAGTCTACCTGTAACAATTCAGCCACCGAGAGGACGACAAATTCTGGAGGTGCGGCGGTGGAGGCAGGATGGCCCAGACGCGGAAACACCTCTTCCGCCACTGCAGCCGGTGGAGAGACCAGCAACAGGCACTATGGAAGGGGGTGAGAGAAGCGAAGGGCTGGAAAGTGGGCAGATGCAGACACGTGCACATCTCTGAGGTGTTTGCCATGCAAGAGTGCGACCAGGCGGTGATGCACTTCCCGCCGGCTAGTGGAGTCGGGAAGTTTCCGCCCAGATGAAGGAGCGGTATGGAGCAGGCACAGAGGCTGACTCAACGGCGGGGAGCGGAGGCAGTGGGCGTATACCTTCTGTTCTTTTCTTTTCCATTCTGTTCGGGCTTGGGCAGGTCGATCGTTTCGTCGTTTCATGTTTCAGCGGGGATGAAGGGTAGTGGGGGGGGAGCTCCGCCATCCTGCCGGCTCACCCGGAGGCGGAGGGGATATTGGGTCCTGTCATACTCTAATTAGAGTGCATACAGTATGAATAAGACAAAACAAACAAACCTGACATTTTGGCTGTTGTTCACCATGATGTATCCCTGTGAACAAACACAGATCATCGCACCAACTTGCTGCAAATCGCAGAACGATTGGACACCCATGCAATCAGCAGCTATTCGCTGTAGGATTCACCTTGGGTAGAATGTGCAAGTTGGATGTTACACATGCTATTTTGACTTGAGCTAGCTATATATTCTTCAGGACTTCCCACTGCTTTTCGTGATCGTCTTGCTCAGGACTTCCCACTTCTTCTCGTTATCATCATCTCTTCACTTCCAATGCAGCGAAGCAAGGCTCCCCATACACCTCAGCAAGACGAGCATGGAACCGAATCGACAACAACGACGGGCACTCCTACCAAGACGCCACCCATGGATACCCAACTGGAACGCCGATCCCACATAGCCTACTGCGGCGCCACAAATTCAGCAACCGAAAACATGATCAACGACGCAGAGTAAACATTTGTCCGTAATACTGGCAGCGCCAAGAAGAAGAAGCAGCACGCAATCAGATGTGAGTATGGCCGAATCGATGTAGATGACTGCGAACTAATGATATAACTTGCAGCTTGTGTACGTTGAGAGCTGCGTGACCAATTTATAGCCGCCCCTAATGGGAACCCTCCATGCTCAACCAAGGCATGTGTTCTCACATTCCGCAAAATCGAACATCAGGATGATGTCAGTTCTGCAATTCTCGCGGACGACTTCAGTGATACACATCCCAGGCAGTGGGCCAAACAGGCTTTAACCATGTTAGAGGATGCTACGAAAGTGTATATTGTTGAGGTACTAGCTGAATCTGATATGTAGATGCATTAACCAATTTCTTCTAGGTTTTCAACATGTCTGCAGCTTTTGCCAGGCAAGGAGGTCGGGTACTGCTAGATCAGTCTGACAAGGGCCTTGCCTTGAATATGGCCAAAATCGCCAAAGGAGGGTTTCAGTGCGCCGCAACAGAGGATAAGCAATTCTTAATCAAGAAACCTTGTGCTAAACTCCGGGAAGAGAAGAAGAAGTGGGTTGACTTCCATCGGCGTTGATATCCGAAGGCTGAGATGGAACGACACCCGGCAATGCTTCGAGAAAATCATACGGACGGCTGCATTCCTTGCCAACATGACACAGCACAGAATCCCCAGACATGCTGGAGGTGCAAAGGTAGGGGTGCATCTTCACCAGAGCAACTCAGACAGGCGACAGCAGAACAGAGGCCACATCAGCCCGGAATGATACCTGTGCTACCCGGTGCTCTTGAGGCAGCTGACATATCCGAAATCGAAGGTTTGCCACCCGGATATGTCGATATCCATACCCCTCTTTGCAGTGCTCAATTTTGAAATGACGATGCATATGGCAAGGATAGCATGCACGACAAAGATTGTAATCCACATTTGCTCAATGCTATAGAACTTCCACCGGTTTGTTCAGTATCTGCCGCGTGGTACTGCTACTGTCAGCAACGGGTCCGGGTTACCAACCAGCGGTCCAGGTTTGGGCCGCAAAAACGGGTCGGTTCGGTTCCACAACCGTCCAACAACCCGACCGGCTAACTCTTGGCGGGTCAAACCCGGACCCGTTCCTGTCAACCCTCGGGTTTCGCCGGGTTTGACTAGACCCGTCGGTTCCGATCTCCGGTTCTGCGTTTCGTGTTTCATATTTATGGTCGCATTCAGATATGCTACTGTTAATCGTAAAATAATGACATTGGTACGTTACGGTTCATTTATGACGTATTATTCGCCTTGATGTTCAAAACAAACATAGTCATGCGCCCAACCACATCCTGAAAATGAGCGTCAACAGAGCCTCAACAGAGCGTCAACGATATTTGGTCTTGCAATCTGTTTTGCCTATACAGGCGGCCAACAATTCCTTTATGACTAAATACAACATATCGGAGGTGTGATTTCCCAGGACACATGACCAAAATTCGTTGACGCTCTGTTGACGCTCATTTTCATGATGGGACAGGGAGGGTATTGCAATAAGTGTTGCCTATAAAGGCAGCCAAAAATACCTCTATGACTGACTACAACCTACCGGAGGTGTGATTTCCCAGGACGCATAACCAAAAATCGTTGACGCCCCGTTGACGCTGATTTTCATGATGGGGCAGGGAGGGTACTGCAATCTGTTTTGCCTATAAAGGCAGCCAATAATTCCTGTATAACTAACTAGAACCGATCAGAGGCGTGATGTCCCACGACGCATGACCAAAAATCGTTGACGCTCCATTGACGCTCATTTTCATGATGGAGCACGGAGGGTATTGCAATCTGTTTTGCCTATAAAGGCAGGCAATAATTACTTTATGACTAACTGCAACCTATTGGAGGCGTGATTTCGCAGGACGCATGACCAAAAATCGCTGACGCTCCGTTGACACTCATTTTCATGATGTGGCAGGGAGGGTATTGCAATCTGTGTTGCCTATAGAGGCCGCCGAAAATTCCTCTATGACTGAGTAAAACCTACTGGAGGTGTGATTTCCCAGGACGCATGACTGAAAATCGTTGATGCTCTGTTGACGCTCATTTTGCCATGGCTGTATCCGCAATATGCAATCATTTCATTTGGCACACTCCATCATTCACATTGTTTTGGCTGCCTTTCTGGCGGTTTTATTAACTTTCTTCTTGATCACCATGTTGTTCGTTAATAATACATCGATATATCTAATAATAAGCTCCAGTATCCGGTGTCTTTCGGTCAATGCTCGTCATCAGTTGCAGCATCGCTCAATCCGCTGCTCTTGTCTTCAAAATAATTGTTAGCTGCATTACCACACCACACAGAGTGTACTCACCTTGATCAGTCAGCATATCTGGATCAGAATCGGTATCGTGCTCGGTTTCCTCATGATCGAAAAACTCCCCAGAGGGAGGAGCAGTATGCGAATACGTATATCTGGCGGGCGAATTGATGATTTGAGAAGGTTGGACTTCAGTAGTGTTACCGGTTTGGGCAGGTGGCGTGCCGGGCGGTGGTGGAGTCGGCTCTGGAGTCCACTCTCTGCGTCGGTTGGGTGGAGGTGTACGTGTTCCTTCGCGTCTCCAGCATGTCTGCGGATTCTTTGCGATTCCATTTTGACATGAAAGGCAGCCGGACGTTTGGTTTTGACGAAGCATTGCCGGGTGTCTTTGTATCGCAGCCTTCAGCTTGTTGTGCCCAGGAAACTCAACACCCCGCTTCATCTCTTCTCGGACCTCGGCGCGTCGTTTCTTAATGAGATATTTTGTTTCCTCAATTGCGGCGCGCAAAAAGCCTTCTTTGGCCATTTTGGCCATATTCAAGGCCAGGCGAATGTCAGACTGTTCCAGCTGTACCCGACCTCCTTGCCATAGTTGCAGACATGTTGAAAACCTACAAGACATTAGTTGCTGCTTCTAACAATGAAATTAGGCTGTTACCTCTACCATATATGCTTCCGTAGCCTCCAATGAGGTGAATAATACCTGCTTCGTCCACTCACGGGGATGCTTATCAGCAAATTCATCTCCGAAAATCCCAGAGCTGACAACATCATGATATTCGATTTCTCGGACTTTGCGGACAAATGCCTTTGTCGACCCTGCAGGTTTCCCGTTATGGGCAGCGATATATTCGTGACGTAGCTCTCTACGGACACCCGCTGTACGTTATCCAGTTAATTGACCGCCCTTTGCCTCGATATGGATATACTCACATCCCACTGCATGCTGCTTTTCATTTTTCCTGCTTCCAGTCTTGCGGACAAATTTTAAATGTGCATCCTGGGTCATATGTTTGGTGGCTGCATTGGCAGCGTCGCGGTGAACTAACTTGGGTCTGCGCTCTTGTTGTGTGCCATATGTATCCGTATTTGATGAAGCGCCCGCCAATAGGCCGGTATTCGATCCGCTCTCACCTGGCGGAGGTGGTTGTGAATGGATGATGTGCTGGTGTGGAATTGGAGAAGAAGATGATAACGAGAGGAAGTGGGAAGCCCTGAGGACTTTATAGTTTGTTTCTTGTCAGAATGGAATAAGTAGCAGCCAACATGATTGTCATGCTCAAGATGAATCCTGCTGAGTATGGCTGCAAGTTGCAGGGGTTGCCCACCGCCCCGCAAGTTGCAAAAGTCGGTTTGATGTTGTTTGTTTGATAACAGGGATGCACTGCAGTGTACAACCGCCAGAATCGCCTAGTCGCTATATATCAATAGGACATTGTTCATGGGAAAGGACGTCGGCTGATGTTTGTCTCGAATAATCCACGGGATATTACATGAAAATGACGCTAACAATCGTGTCATGTTGTATGGTTAGCGTCACTATTCCTGATTTATTGACAGTCAAAAGAGAGATTTTGCTTTGTTCAAGATGAATAAACGTACCAACCTTGACATGAATGACGCAGCTTGCCTGCATATTGTCCATAACTTCCAACATCTAACATCTCGGCCAAAAAGAAAGTCCACGCAAACAACAATGCTGAATGCTCCGAAAAAGAACTTTTCACCACTTCCAGCTGGCAGATACGGCAAATCGACAAAGCGGTCAACCCAATGATGTTGTCATGCGAATGAAGGCACGAGCGGCTTGGAAGCAGAGGAAGTCCGAGCCCTGGGGGCATTGCGCAGCTTGAGATCCAGAAAGAAGCTTGCGGCGGAAAATCGACGAGAATCGCATATCTTAAGCAATGAAGAGAAAGAGAAATGGATTGACGATTATGTTGAGAGAGAGACCACTGGGGCAAGAAAGCAAGTTGAAGACGCAGAGGCAGCGGTTCAAGAAGAGCAGGACGATATGACGCATGCTGAAATCGCGGGATTGACACCAAGAGAGCCTGAAAAGACTTCTGAGCAGATAATGGCTGCAATTGGAGAGAGTCTGAGTGATCTTGCAAGTTCCGACGATGGGGAGGGTGGGGAAGATGAGGATGAAGAGACTGTGCTGGGAAAGCTGAGCGAAGATGACGAAACCGGCTGGGTGATGTACACAATCTCCAAAACGGTACTGCAGCGCATGGAGAGCTTCCGGCAGAAGCAGATGAAGCTTGACAGATTGTCACCACCAGGATGGGAGGATGCACCCGACTACGTCCATGAACGTGATAAGAAGTACGGCACAGCCAAATTGAGGGTTCAGGTAGTTGTTCAACCTCAAACAGATGGTGAAGCTTCGGCACCTCCACCAACAACATTTGGAGACCTTATGGAGAGGCTTGACATTGTCCCTGGAATATCACAAGTGCCGCAGGGGACTTCTCGACCAGGAAGTAGTCATATTCGGCTAGGTTCGGTGAAACCGCAGTCGAACACAACCATATCTGGTCTTGAGACCGCCGGAGAGCCAGATACATTCCCTTTGCTGAAAGCAAAGCCTGTTGAATCAGTAAGCTTTTACCCCTGCTTATAGCCTCCAGCTAATCACCATATGGATTTCGGATGCAGACAACGACATGGTGACTGCTCCTGCATGAGCAGCGGAATGGATAGGCAAAGTGTGATTATTGATGTCATCTGTTGGTGAGAAGCACTTTATTTAGCACTTTTGCTACGTGTCCGCTTTTTGTTGATTTCAGTGACCAAATTATCAGACGTGATAATTAGTCTGTGCTTGTGCAAGGGTCGAACGCACCATGTGTAGGTTCTAGAATCCAAATCATGTGACAAAACAGCTGACATGTTCGATTTGCATCAGCATGTGACTGTCAAGTGACCAAGTAAAAGCAATAGTCCTGAGGAAATATACTAACAAAATTTAAGTGAGTGATGTCATACGTGTCATAGAAAGAGCGGTCAGTGCTCAATACGAATCAGTCTGAACAGCGACCGTCATGCTGCATTCCTCCATGTATCCAACTTCATAAATCTCCGCACAGACCTCGTGCACGTGGTTGAGATATTTGACACTGCTTATGGTACGTCATGGAAAGTGAGGAGAAGGAGCTGGATAATGAAAGGTGAGGAAGTCGAGCTATATTTACCAAAGACTAGTGAAACATTCTACATGCCGTAAATTGCCGGCTGACAGCGCAGGAATGTGATAGGGCCACGTCATTTCTAACTCAGATAGCGTGGATAGCACTGATCAGAAATTGAGAGGTACTAAAACTCCGGGATGCAAACAATGATACATGCAAACGCAATATTGAATGTCAATAATATGTATATGAATCGTTGCGTACAATTATTGCGTGCACAAAGACTGTTTCGAGATGATTAAAGTGAGCGTCAACAGAGTGTCAATGATTTACAGTCTTACACATTCGGCAATCAATTGGCGGCATTGTCATATCATCCCAAAGTGAACATATAGGTCGGCGTAAAAGCGAAAAAGGCAAACTATATGCTCGTTGCAACATACTACAAATGAGCGTCAACGGAGCGTCACTGGAGTGTTAACGATTTTTGGCATTGCATCATGGAAAATCCAGAGGGCTGCGCGATGATATTAAGCCATAATCGAACTATCGGCCGCCTTTCGAAAAAACACTTGTTGTGACAACACCGCTTCTATGTCCTAAAAATGAGCGTCAACGGAGCGTCAACAACTTTTCGCCGTGTATCATAGAAAATGCAAGGGCTGTGCGGCAAGCTTAAACCATAATCTCACTATCGGCTGCCTTTCTAGGCAAAACCTGCTGCGACAAGGTGGCTTCTATGTCCTAACAATGAGCGTCAAAGGAGTATCAACGATTTTTGGCTTTGCATCATTGAAAATGCAAGGGCTGTGCGGCAACATTGGTGCATAATCGCACTATCGGCCGCCTTTCTAGTCAAAACTTGCTGCAACAACATTGCTTCCATGTCTTGAAAATGAGCGTCAACGGAGTGTGAACGACTTTTGGCCATGCATCTTGGGAAATCAATTGGCTGAGCGGCGACATGAAGCCATAATCATACTGTCGTCCGTCTTTCTTGGTGAAAATTGCTGGGACCACATCGCTACTATGTCCCAAAAATGAGAGTCAACGGAGTGTCAACGATTTTTGGCTTTCCATCATTGCAAATGCAAGGGCTGCGCTGCGACGTTAAGCCATAATCGAACTATCGGCCGCCTTTCTAGGTGAAAATGGTTCTGACAATGTCGCTACTATGTCCCAAAAATGAGCATCAACGGAGCGTCAACGACTTTTGTCCTTGTATCTTGTAAAATTCGTAACCTGTGCGGCGTGATTCAGCCATAATCGAAATAGCGACCGCCTTTCTAGGCAAAAATGCTTTCAACAACATCTTCACAATGCTCTACAAATGAGCATCACCAGAGTCTCAACGATTTTAGGCCTTGCATATTGGAAAATCAACGGCCGGTGCGACATACTTGATCAATAATTGCACTATCGGCCGCCTTAGTAGTCAAAACAGCTTGCGACAATATCGTTTCCATGTCGCAAAATGAGCATCAACGGAGTGTCAACAATTTTTGATCATGCATCTTGGATAATCTAAAGGCAATGGAACGCAAATAACCCACAATGAACTTCTCGGCAGGCTTTAATGGCAAAAATGCTAGTGGTGATATCGCATCCGCCTCCTACAATTGAGCACCCACAGAGCATCAACAATTTTTGTGGAGGCTCAGAACGCTAGACAGCAATGTACTGCATTGTGCTGTTCCTAAATCAGGTTTTACCCGGTCATTCTTTGCAATCTGTCCTTGTATACAACTTCACAAATATGCATGCAATGTCATACAGATCTCTTTAATTTGCTTGTAGCTGTAGTCAGTATTTAAGAACCCACAGTTGGCTATACTATAACATTACTTTCGGCAGTCTTTCGAGTCGGATTACGCAGCATTCTAATTTTTACCACCATGTCGGGTTCACAATCTTTGAACACCTCTTTGCTCGGGGTTATGATCTCTTCCAAAAACGAACGTGTCTTGATTCGTCATTTGGGCGACCTTACTTTCCAAATCATCTTCGACGAGTGGTGGGCTTCAATGAATATAGGCTCGAAGCGGCCTATTGCCAGGAATGATTCGAGACATGCGCCTTCTTGGCAATTCTATTTACATTGTGGAATGGCGGAGAACGGCAGCCCTGGCATCGTACGTATCGTTTGTCATCAAGTTCTTCTCTATCCATCAGAACATGGGACCAGCTGAATGGGGGAACACTTGCTGGCAAAAACTCAAATCGCGAAGTTGAACGAATTAACAGATTCAGAGGTTACTGAATCGACTAGTTCGATGGTCGATGAAATAGCTTAGGCCATCCTGAGGAGGCAAGGAAGTCGAGGAATCTCAATAGTAAGTTTGCTGAGTCAAGTCATATTCGACATCCAGGTAGTTCCATATTGACTGGAATGACAGACAAAACGTTCCAAACTGGCAGCTAAGGACTTTGAAACTTCCGAATTTCACAAAGACATGTGGAATCGATACCTTATGTTGGGATTTGTTTCGGCAGATACTCCATGGAATGCGATAGCATATCTTGGGCTACGACAGTCATATATGGGAATTATGCGATGACTTAGTGCTGCCGTCTGCTACAACCCTTAGTAACATTTGCCGGAGCGAATATGCACTGACTGTGGATGCGATTAAGAATCAATTGCCAGTACGAAAAAAAGTTAGTTCAGCTTTGGACTGAAGGACATCAACAAACAAATTTGCCAGAACGTCGGTCATTGCTTACTATCTGGATCGACATTGGGTATTGTGTGAAGTTCAAGTCGCTTTCGATGAGGTTGATCGCCTGTTCTGTTGTCATTTTGAAAGCCAATCCAGGATGATAGGTCAATGGCCAACATACTGGAGCAAGACTAGCCGTTCATTTGAAGGACATGCTGGATTGTTTTGAGCTTACTGACGGCCGTTTGCTTGGTATTACGACTGATCACACTTCCTCAAACTACTCGATGACACGCGAGCTGCAATCAACACTTGAGGCCTCTGGAATCGACTGGCCGTGGTTGAGGAACCAGATACGATGCATGGCGCACACCATACAACTCGCTGTAGGTGCATTCATGAGCAGTCTCGCTGTAAAACGCCGCACCAAGTCTTGGGAAGCCCATGAGTGCGATCAGCAATTTGGAGTGAATGAAAGCATTGACATTGGGAAGAGTCAAAGACTTCGAAAAGAGGGCATTGCAATAATCACCAAGGTGTCGGCCATGAGACCAGGTTTAGCAAAGATAATTGAGAAAGTATGTATTTCATGATATTTTGAAAGTCCTGATGCTGACCTTCATATAGCAGAGAATGCTTGCTGTATTAATTACACTAACACCTGGTCGCCGAAACGAGTTTATTGACTGTCAAAAAGCCAAAGTCCGCGTTGCAGAACTTCCGATTATGGATGTGAAGACACGTTGGAACTCTACACTGTAGATGCGCGAGCGCGCCTACCGTGTACGAGAATTCTCACGAAAGTGGCTTCAAAACCCAAAATCCAGTGAATACCGGCCGCTATTCACAACTCAGGTTGAATGGACGATATTCAAGTATGTCATGGAAGTATTGAAGCCATTTGGGTATTGGACCCTTTGGATGTCGCAGAGGCATACAGTCACATTGCATCACGTTATCCCAGTATACAATGACATGTTCGATCACATGGATGGCGTGATGCGAGCTATTTCCATGAAGAAGACTCAATGGAAAGAAGAGTTGTTCTTCGCTGTGAAGATAGCTCAACAGAAGCTTTCCAAATACAACGCCGAAGTGACTCCAACGACAGGCATCTATCTTATTTCCACACACATCCTCGATTCTTTCAGGAAGTTGTGATCATTTAGAAAGTGGGACAAGGGAATGGATATTAATCCTGAGGACGAGACATCCTACACTACACAATACCAAGAGTCCTTTCCAATGTATGTCAAGAATGAATACTGCGCCAAACATCGACGTGTGCTGGTCAATAAACTCGAAACCGTACCAAGCAGCAATCTCGTCCCCTCTGCAACGGCTTCAGGGTCCTATCAATCATCCTTTGATCCATATGATTTGTCCAGTGATGATGAGGAATACTTAATGCCTAACAATGTGGCTGAGACGACACCCGGAGGAAGTGATCGCACAGCCCGCTGATTGACTGCCGCCAGGCTCTATTTGAATTCGCCGCCTGAAGCACCAAAGAACTGGGAACAAATCAATTCAAATCTCAATGATTACCACTCGGATCCAATGGAGATTAGCAGTACATGTTGGATACCAGACATAACCGATTGGTGGCGCCAAGAGGAGGAAACACACGCAAAGTACGCCGATCACTCCAATGTGCCGGGCTACATATTCGCTATCATCCCACATGGTGTCGGAGTGGAGGCCAGTTTTTCCCTTGGCCGAGATGTTATCGGCTGGAGGCAGTCAAAAACCGCACGCGAGGCCGTTTGCGAAAAAGTCGTGGTAAGCCAGTTTGGTCGAGCCACAAATGGGATTTTGGCAGGCACTGACCCAGAATTTGATGCCACGAACACCAAAAATGACTTGGAAATGAAGAAAGAGGCGGAGGGAAGGAAATTGCACAGAATGGCCAAGGTTCACGACTTTTTGGAGATGTGGCAGGGCAGCTAAAACCTACGAGCTACACAGGAGGAATTTGGCCCTCCAAACAAGCAGATGACCGCCGTGGGATACGTTTCGGACACGGAAGAGATCGTTGACGCATCCTCGTCACTCTTTCAACATGATGGTGCCGCTACATTTGAATTGTCAGAAAGATCACCTTTGCCACCAGCTTTGTCTGCAAAGGACCTCCCTGGAGGAAGAACTCAAATCTTAAATGTCAGCCGAATCTGGAGAATCAACCGTCTGTAAGGGCGCGTACGCCAGCTTGCAGCTGCGTACCGATATAGACGGTAATTAGGTGGATACGGTTGCAAACGTCGACTCGAGTGATAGTATATGTATAAGTGTAAGGTAAGATTATCGCTAGAGATCTAAGACTGGTGGCGGGCCGACTATATAGAATAGCCGTTACCCGGCCCTGGACACGTCACGTGCCACTTGCGGCAACCCTAACCGCCCGCCGTTACATCATCCCCCTGTTTAGGAGCAGACCCCCTGCGCTGCAGCCACCCGTACAAGGAAAGGAAACGAAGGAAACAATCAAACAAACTTTCCACGTACGTATTCGTACGAATCAATAAGACCCTCTACCGATCAGTACCGCACAGGGCAACCTATCGGCGGATCCGGCGCACGGGGAAACTCCACCTCCATTGGTAGGTGGTAAAACCCGTGCCGAAGCCATTTGTTCGGGGCCGAGATACAAAGAAGAGAAGAAGATACGAGATCCACAAGAAAACATCCAAAAGTGATCCCGTCATGCATATCTCCACTTCCGAACCATACTCCAATGACCATCATTTCCGTAGCTTGTATCTTGGCGTAGCCCATCGTCGGAATCATCAGGTTGGTAGAGCTTCCGCTCATGACTTGTCATCGATGGGAGCTTCCGCTGCCGGGATCGGTCGTAGCCGTCAATTATATACGTCAATCGCGTCTTATTCATCGATATCTAACACGTAAGCTTCTCTAAAATGGTTATACTTACCAAGTTCAGGTGCGCCTGCGCTCTCTTGAGCCTTCGTGCAGTGCTTCGTAGAATCTCTCTCAAGCAGTAGTCATCGGTAAGTGGTATTGACTTCCAGATGCTGCTTGACTAGGTAAGCGTCGATCGAAGTCCGCTTCGATGACCATCCGGTCGACTTCATGGGTGCGCTTTCGATTGGCGGCTTTAGTAGTATCCTGGTCGACTTCTTGGTAGACTTCTCGGTGTGTCTCGGTAAACTGCTTCCAGGTGGTCTTTTGGCTTGTCGGTACGAGTTGACTGGGCAACTTCGCAGTTGACTTCTCGGTCGACTTCTCTGTGTGTCTCAGAAGACTGCCTCCCGGTGGGCTTTTCGTAATCCTCTTAGGTACGTCTCTTTGTTGACCGACGCGTCTTTCGGCAGCCTTCGTCTCTGGATTTTGGTGGTCTTCAACTTCACTTGTCTTTTGGTTTCGTCTCATCTTTCCGCTTGCTTTGGGCATTCTTTTTGGCCTGCTTCGTATTTCGACTTGCTTCGTGATTTGACTAGCTTCGTGTTTCGACTTGCTTCATCATTGACCCTTAGACTTCTCTTCGCCATTGTTGACTTCGCTTGGCCTGTCCTCGTCGTCTCTGCGGGCATTGGCCATGAAATGGCTGACGCGTTTGGAGGTACGCCGATCGTGTTGTCTTCGACAATGGGTGCTCAATGTAGCTGTCGGTACTTGAACTCGTCTCGATCGACTGTAGCAATTGTTCTCTAGGTGGGCTTATCATCTTCCAGATTCTAGGTGCGGATGTTGATTCTTCGCTAGGTACGCTTATCCCCGCTCTCTAGGTTCCGCTGGACTTTTCTGTCGTTAAGTGCACTCTGGTCCTTCATTCCGTGACCTCCAGTAGGGTCATAGTATATGAGGATTTGGGTTCTGGTAGGGTCATCCCTCTCTTTAAAGGTCGTTGCTCTGCCGGCAACTTGTCTCCTCTAATTGGTATTGTAGCTTGGTAATATGGTAGCTGGTGCGTTCGTCAACCCGAACGGCATGACTGGGTGCTAGAACTGCCTCTACCGGGTGCGAAACGCGGTTTTATACTCGTCCCCTGCCTTGGTTTGGAATAGGTGAAGGGATTCCTGCGGTCCGGGGCATTATTGAGAGCTCGGTAGTCCACACACAGCCGCAGTCCGCCGTTCTTCTTCGCAAATGAGGTCGGTGCTGCCGCAGACGGTGATGATTCGAAGTCTATCTTTCCCAGCTCTTGCTTTCACTCGCTCTTTCCGAGATTTCGTAGATCCACGCAATTTGTGTGGTTCCTCACGGCCGGGTACCCTGTCATCTCCTCTCACCCTCTTCCTACGCTCCTCGAGCCAGAACTGCTCTTCCTCACGAATTCCCTTTG
>Ga0307515_10005375_pt1 | contig 25972 bp, 31 predicted proteins | sample 17_EM_MG_FD_194513 | JGI IMG/M metagenome (GOLD analysis project Ga0307515, IMG submission 194513) | Populus trichocarpa ectomycorrhiza microbial communities from riparian zone in the Pacific Northwest, United States - 17_EM | ecosystem: Host-associated > Plants > Roots > Unclassified | place... | reverse complement strand
GATTGTTACAGTAATATCATATGTTTGCTTATTACCACAATCTGTGGGTTCTCTTTAAATGTTTTATTAGAATATAGAGTATGAATTTACTTTTTGGTACATATACTTCACGGTCTCCTCTTAACTAGCTAAATAAACGCTTGAAATCAAACTTTAGTGAGGATGGGGTTGCAAATTTTGAAGTCATTCTAACATTAGATGTTATCATTTTGCTGATGACCAAGGCTGATAATAAGTTACTGCAAATAACTTGATAAGCTGAAGATAACATCAATCACCTAAATGTTTGAAGAGTGAGTTGCATAATCTTTCGGGGCCTGAAAGGGAAACAGACACATATATTGATCTGCCCTTTAAAAGATGTTAGTTTAATGTATGGATTATGGAAATTCTTGTAATTGTGAATGGTGGGGAAACATGGGTAAAGATTTAAATGGTCTAATTGTTACTTTTCTCTGTCTGGTTTTCCTCTTTGTAAGATTATGGTTATTTTTAAGGTATTCTGAACTTCCTTTTCAACTGGCTTTTCATAATAGTTGACAGTTAGTTTTCATTACAGGGAAAGCCTGCATAAAGAAGGTGCTTCTTAGCAACTGTCTCCAGGAATTAATGGAATTGCACCAGGTGGGTTATAGATTTATATGTTTTGAATTTCTAGTCGCATGGATAAACAATTGATATTTGTTTTACACCTGCTGGTTTTTTTCTGACACTAAATTCCTTTACTAGATTCTCCATTTGTTTTGCCCCTTTTCCTGCCTTCCCCCCTTCTTTCTAACTCTGTGACTATGCCAATATGATTTAAGAAGAAACTAAATGAAAAGATTGCGGGAATTTAGGATCTTCTTTCTTGACATCATGAAAGTTGAAACATAGAAATGTGGAGGAAAATCAGGTAGGTCTCATTGATGTATTTTGTGTAGTGTATATACACACACACACACACACATGAGTTGTACATAAGATAAGTCAGGAACTAACTAACAGATACATCTAAGGAATACAATCCTATCAGAATACACACAGCTAAGGAATCCTTTCAGATACATAGATTTTTTACTTTCAAATTCCATCCACTACTTTACTTCCAATATTGAAAACAAAAATCTTGCTACATCTTTCCAAGTCATTTTACTATAGAATGCTAGAAATAGAACTTGTTTGCCTAGAGATGATTTTCTTAGAAATATAATTGACTTGAATGTTGTCGTTGCTTGTTACAATGGAATACAAATGTCCAGTTCTTTCCTGCTTTCTTTATCTGATAAATAATTAGTGCTTAAATGCATTATAGTATGCCTATTCCATTCTCTACATCCAGTTAAAGAAGTGCAAGACAGTACTGTGTGTGAATAACCCCATACATCTTGGTTGGAATCTAAGTTTTCATTGTAACCTTTGTCTATAAATAGGAAAGTGAGGAGGAAGTCACTGACAGTGAGCAAGCTGAAAATTGGTTTTCTTTGACATCCGCACAACGCATATGTGGTGAGTGGTTTGAATTTTTATTGTCCTTTTTTATTCTCGTCCAAACTACTACTAAACTGTTGTCTGTTTATTTAGTTGTTTTTTTTTTTGCGATGGTTTGATGTGTGCGTGCATTCATTTACAAGCCTTCTCAACTTTGTGATTAAGCATTAAATAGAGATCAGTGCAGTTTGATAACCATCAAATTATCAAATGGTAATGACATAAGATTATGATAAACATCACAAAAGAGGTAGGCAATATATGAGTAAATGATTGATAATAGCTGAGAGTCCAGGGCAGAGGAAAGAAAGAAGTGAATGTGAACTCTCTTGAGGTTCACCTGTTGACTATTTCTACAAGGTACATCGATTGAAATTGCTAGTGTTTAGTGATGCAGAACGATTGACTATGAGTTTACAAGGTGTAGATTTGATGATCCAAGTTTCAGGAAATATTGTGATTTGGCTTGGAGCATGAGGTTGAGTCTTATTTGTGTATCTAATCATGGTTCATTCCTCTGTAGATATGTTCCTTGCCCTTGATAAAGATATGAATGGAACACTGAGCAAGCAAGAACTTGGAGAATATGCAGATGGTACACTGACAGGAATCTTTATTGAGAGAGGTAGGAGTTCTTATTCTCCTATCAGAATCTATAATGCTAGACCTTTTGGTTTCTTATCTTCAGAATGTAATTTCCCCTGAGATAATTGTCTCCATTCCGTGTTTGTTATGCTTTTGATAGTGTATGATGAGCATGTGTTTGTTATGCTTTTGATAGTGTATGATGAGCATGTGTTTGTTATGCTTTTGATAGTGTATGATGAGCATGTCCGCCGTGGAAAAGGTGGTGGAGGGAATACTCGGGAGATGGACTTTGAAAGTTTTCTTGACTTTGTTTTGGCATTAGAAAACAAAGACACTCCTGAAGGGTTGACATATTTATTTCGTTGTCTTGATCTTAGTGGACGGGGATTTCTCATCACTCCTGATATTCACTCACTTTTCAGGTGAACATTCTTTCAGCATTTAAATTAGCCTGAACTGCATTGCTTCAATTTTCATGTTTGTTTTTATTTTTGTCTTCTTTGGTTGCTAAGAGCGAGTTTGTGAAACTTCAATTTTTCATCACGAGCAACCAATTTTAAAACAACATGGAAGTAAAGAAAGGGAGCATCTAAAAGCTGAGAGCTACCTGATACAACCTTCCTAGAGAAAACTCTGTGGTTTCCTGCTTGTAGTGCTTAAGCAATTCTGCAAGCCTCAAATGTTCAGAGACATGAACCTAGATATTAGATTGAAAGGCACATAAAGATCACAGTTACCATCCACTGGTCCTTTTGATTTTTACAGTTTCAGCTGTTGGTATAAACATCATCCCACTTAAACAAGTTTTTTACTTGTCAAACAGAGATGTACACCAGAAATGGATCGAGGGCGGTAACTATGAATTGTGCATTGAGGATGTGAGGGATGAAATATGGGACATGGTCAAGCCAGCTGACCCATTGAGGATTACACTCGCTGATCTGTTAGCTTGCAAACAAGGAGGGACTGTAGCCAGCATGCTTATAGATGTGCGTGGTTTTTGGGCACATGATAATAGAGAAAATCTTCTCCAGGAAGAGGAAGAACCAGAAGAAGAGTGACAGTGATCTACTGCTATCTAGAAGCCATTCATGCACTAACACAAATCCGTTTCTTTCCTTGGGATTCAGAGAGAATGTATTGTTTGATGTGTGCTTTTATGAGCTAATGTCATGTAAAAAGCTGTAACAATTGATGCATTCTGACAGTGACGAGCTGGCAGTATAACAGACTGTTCCGAGAGGAAGTTTCTTTTTCCTTTTGGCCCCTGCTAAGTAGAAATACTAGGTTGACAAAAGTAGAGATGCCCCTGTCAGAAATAAAGAACTATCAGAAAAGAAAGCTAGTGCTCTCCAATTTCTTGAGTCAGAATACAGAAAGAGCTGATGCCTATTCATAGTTCAACTGTCAAATTGCACAAACTAAAACCTTACATTGCATGGGGGGTTCTTTCAGAATACGCTGACTCGCATGTCTCAGATTCTCCCGTTTCCAGAGGCAGATGGGATCCACATCCATGCACTTCTTTGCGTACAGGATCTGGCCACTACCTGGGATCTCTTTCAGGATTCTAACAATTACTTTTTTACCTTATAATCAGTCTGTCTTTGCTTGGCAAATGGTATTCTTTATGAAATGATCCTTCCTTACAAGGACAGCCAGCTTAAACCAACCATGAGATGTTTAGATCGAGAGTTCAAGCCAAAAAATAAAGAAAGAAAGAAAGAAAAAAAAAAAGGAAAGATGTACACTGAAAGCCCGACCCCTTCCTTCCCCACCTTCCCCAAAACAAAGAAGAGCAGCCCATTCCACCGGAAATCATTGAGAAGCTGCACTCAATGCATCTGCTGATCATGCTTGGTAGGACCAGCAAATCATTTCTGCATCCTTTCCAAGAGAACTTTGCTTCCTGCTTTACCACTGGCAGGATCCTCGGCATTGTATCTCCATGTTCCAACTCAAATTCCACCCCCAGTTGAGCATCTTTATCCACAAAATTTGGCTCATTCTCCAGCAACAACAGAGCTACCTATATGATGATTATTCATGCAATTGAGCAAATGCTTGCGAAATTATCACGGAGAAGTTCACACGAACCACAAACGACTTTCAATCATAAGAAGTCTTGATGCCTCAGCCAGTGAGGCTCCTAGCATAGCTTCATAGCTTCAGTGCTCCTCCAAATGCAACAAGGCTAAAGACAGAAATGAGCCAAATTACATTGCACACTTGGGGTTTGTTTGGGAAAGTTATAGCTGTGTCTGTGGCGTTAGTTGTGGCTGTTTTGGTTGTACTCAACCACTGAGTCATATGTTTCCATGGTAAGACGCTTCCTGCAAAACATCTACCAGGACATTTTATTCTCACTATAATGACGTAAATTTTACATCATCTTACAGATGAAGTTGAAAGCCTGAAAGTGATGCAATTGTATTTAAATTGTGTACCTTAGCTCATGCCAAATCGTGTTGGCCCAACCACGCAAAAAAGGTTGCAACCGTTCAAGAAGTTGTCTTCAACATCAAGCTGTCCTGACTGAGCATCGGACTTGAGTCCAACGCTTGCAACAAAAAGAGAGGAGGCAAGATGAATGTTACCAGCTGAAGACGAATTGGAATAGGAGGAAGAACAAACTCCTATCATGAATTCAAAAATATAGTAGCCGTTATATAACCCATACGCACCGTTTCATTTAGTAACCCATACGCACCGTTTCATTTAGTAAAATACTGCATGACAGTTAATCACACAGCCTGCATGCTGAAGGTTCTTAGAACCATTTAGAAGGTAGTTAGTCTATATAAAGCTACGTGCATGTTAACAGAAGGATAACAAGAAATATAATGAAAGCATGAATTCCTTTATTTCAGGTAAATACTATCAGTGTGTTGTTGGCGTGGTATCAACGGCCTCTCAATTAATTACAGCCCTATAATCTCTACCTCCTCCATAGCCACCACTGGATATCATCCAGTTCGGTTCTCTTACTATCTCCCACGTAACAACAAGTATCAGAGCCTGCAATCCACGGACTACCACCATGCCACCAGACACCAGAGCAGCCGAGCTCAAACGTATTGAAGACTCCATTGCAACAGTATCGCAGGATCACAACCTTAAGTATGAGCTGATGGCTGACTTACTTAAGGGATAAAATGTCAAACTAGACTAGACCATTGCTAACCAGGGTGCTCAGATAAGAGACATACAGAGCATTATGGGCACTATGGCACAACAACTAGAACTGGCTCTACACAAACTCTCACCCAACACGGGTAACTCTAGTCAGGGCAGAGACAAGCAGGTATCGGGCATGGAAGGATATGAATCCAGGCACAGGAGCTCTCAAGAAGAGAGAATACCTTCATACAAGATACATAAACCGAAACATTTCTTTCCCACTTTCAATGGTGAAGATGTACATCGCTGGCTATACAAATGTGCTCAGTATTTCGAGATCGAAGAAATTGCCAACACTGACAAGTTGAGAATCACTTCCTATTACTTAGAGGGCGTTGCACTGTACTGGCACCAGAACTTCTTGAGAAGTGCAGAAAACCAAAGAGCCACTTGGGAGGAGTATGTGGAGGCTATCAGATGTCGATTTGGAGGGCAACAGGACCCCTTGGAGGAATTAATGAAGCTCAAACAACGAGGGAATCTAGAAGAATATATCCAAGATTTTGATATTCTGTGGAACAAGGCAGAAATCAATGAAAAACAATTGCTGGTCATATTCCTGGGAGGATTGGAGTTGGAGATCAAAAACACAGTAAAAATGTTTGAACCCAAGACTCTTAAGCATGCTTATAACTTAGCCAGGTTACAAGCCAACACTCTCTCCTACAAGAAATTTTCCAGTTCCCCAAAACGTCACTCTCCACCTATTATGACCACCCAACCACACCTTCCCACAACCCCAAACTCCACGCAGAGTCCAACGACCATGCATAAAACCCTCATCAAACCAAATCCAGCTCGCTGGCACAATAATCCTTCCACCTCCACTTGCAGGAACTCCATTAAACCAACCAAATCTCTAAAAAACCAAGAATTCGAGGAAAGAAGGCTTAAGGGGTTATGTTTTTGGTGTGATGATAAGTTTGTGCCTGACCATAGATGTAGAAGTAAAAGGTTGTATTCCTTAAGTATAACTGAAAAAGAGGATGAAGTCACTACAGAAGAGCCAACTGGAGATGACCTCCAGGCGAGAGAGCTCTCACGCCACATCTTCCTGGACGCATTGGAAGGTACTGTGGGGCTCAACACAATGAAGGTTACTGGTAGATTGGATAGAACCACTGTGAGTATTCTAATAGACTCAGGAAGTACTCACAACTTCCTCAACGCTGAGTTGGCACTCAAACTTCAGCTCCAATTGACCGCCATTAAACCCATGATGGTGCAAGCAGCTAATGGTGAAAGAATGGTCTGCAAATCTCTATGCAAGGGCCTAAGGTGGATGATGCAGGGGATAAGCTTTGTGGCTGATGTATTCATCATAGACCTAAGTAATTGTGAGATGGTGTTAGGTATACAATGGCTATCACTACTGGGGGACATATTGTGCAACTACAAACATTTATGGATGTCATTCGACTGGCAAGGAAAAAGGGTTTTGCTAAAGGGTGAAAACCCACCGAAACTACAATATATTGAATTGGAGCATCTTAATTCTCTAGCAAGGAGTCACGGCCAGTTAGAGGGGTACCATTTATGTAACTTACAGATGATAGAAGAGGTGGAGGCAGGGACCATTCCTGAGACCACTACTTTCTCTGTTCCTTCAACAGTTAATCAAGCCAACCACCTGCAGAACCTTTTGGCAGGATATTGACTTGTTTCAGGAACCCAAAGGGCTGCCCCCTCTCAGATCCCATGATCACAGGATTCCTCTAAAGGAAGGAGGGAATTCGGTTAATCTACAACCTTACAGATACTCTGGCCTTCAAAAGGACACATTGGAGGAAATGGTGAAAGAGATGCTGAGGGCAAAAATCATAAGAACCAGCAACAGTCTGTTTGCTTCACCAGTAATTCTTGTCAAGAAAAAGGACTCTACATGGTGTCTATGTATAGATTACAAAGCGTTGAATAAACTTACCATCAAGGATAAGTATCCTATTCCCATGATTGAGGAACTTTTGGAAGAATTAGTGGGAGCTTCTATATTCTCCAAGATCGACTTACGTTCAGGCTACCATCAAATTCGCATTGCAAGAATTTAAAACTGCCTTCAGAACTCACAGTGGCCACTAAGAGTTCTTGGTTATGCCGTTTGGGCTAACCAATGCCCCTACCACCTTCCAGAGTTTAATGAATGAGATTTTTAGGGAGCATTTGAGGAAATTCATCCTAGTATTCTTTGACGACATCTTGGTTTATAGCCATACACTTACAGAACATTATGAGCATCTGGCTACCGTTCTCAACATACTCAGGGAACATCATCTGGTAGCAAATGCTTATTCGGCCGAAACCAGGTGGAGTATTTGGGACACATAATTTCTGAGCAAGGAGTGGCGACAGCCCCTACAAAATACAGGCCATTATCGACTGGCCAATGCCCACAGGATTGAAACAACTACGGGGATTTTTGGGATTGACGGGCTACTATAAAAGGTTCGTCAAAGGTTATGGCAGTATTTGCAAACCACTAACTCAACTGCTAAAAAAGGAGGCAACTGGATGGAACAAGGATGCTACCGAAGCATTCAATCAGTTGAAAAAGGTTATGACCAGTGCCCCTGTATTAGCTCTGCCAGACTTCAACAAAACATTCATAGTAGAGACTGATGCATCCATTATTGGCATGAGAGCAGTTCTTATGCAAGAGGGACACCCCATTGCGTTCCTTAGCAAATCGTTGGGACCTAAAAGCAGGTTATGTCTGTATACGAGAGGGAAATGCTGGCTATTCTTCAGGCAGTTACCAAATGGAAGCACTATCTTTGGGGACGCCATTTTATCATCAGAACAGATCACATCAGCTTAAAGTACCTCTTACAGCAAAAGTTGACCACTCCAGCATAACATTATGGTTGGTGAAATTACTGGGGTACGACTATGATATAGAATACAAACAAGGCAGAGAAAATGTCTCAGCAGATGCTCTTTCCAGGATTCCCAACAAAGAAGTGTATGCCCTGACCATTTCTACCATTTCAACAGGCCTCATGGCAGAAATTATGAAGTCCTACGAAGGCGATGCAGCAGTCCAAGAGATCATTAAGCACTTACAAGAGTCTACTAACTCCCATCCCCACTACACTTAGGTGAATGATCACCTTAACAGGAGAGGGAAAGTGGTAGTAGGGAAGGATCCTGAACTGCGGACAAGCTCATATCTATGTTCTATAATTTAGCTGTGGGGGGGGCATTCATGCATGACAGTAACTGCTAAAACCATTGAAGGATTATTTTATTGGAAGGGTCAGCAGAAGCACATTAGGCAATTCATCAGGGAATGCAATGTTTGTCAGAGGAACAAACATGAGAACATGGCAAGCCCTGGACTCCTGCAACCGTTACCCATTCCTTCAACTCCTTTCATTGACATCAACATGGATTTTGTAGAAGGACTCCCAAAATCCGAAGGGAAGGATGTGATTTTAGTTGTTCTGGATCGTTTAAGCAAATACGCCCACTGCATGGCCCTCAGTCATCCTTATTCTGCCTCAGGGGTGGCCAAAATATTTATGAACAATTTCTATAAGCTACACGGGTTACCAGCTTCTATAACCAGTGACAGGGATCCTATTTTCTTGAGCAGGTTTTGGAAAGAGTTATTCACCAGCCAAGGCGTCAACCTCAACTACTCCTCAGCCTACCACCCACAAACGGACGGCCAAACAGAAATTGTTAACAAATACATTGAACAGTACTTACGATGCATGACAGGTGAGTGCCCAAATCAGTGGGTAAAGTGGTTACCCTTAGCTGAATGGTGGTACAATACTAACTACCACTCAGTTACCAAGATGACCCCTTATCAAGTGTTATATGGGGTTCCTCCACCCTTGCACATTCCCTACCTTCCTAATGATTCCTAAGGATTCTGCTGTGGAATCAGTCGATGAGTATTTATCAGCTAAAGAAGAAGTCATAAAGAGAGTCAGGGAGCATCTCCTAGTAGCCCAGAATAGGATGACTATGGTGGCTAACAGGAAAAGAAGCGATCGCAGTTTTGAAATAAATGACTACGTATTCCTCAAACTCCAACCATACAGGCAACAATCAATGGCACGCAGGTTATCATAAAAGTTTGCAGCTAAGTATTATGGGCCTTACCAGGTAATTGCCAAGATTGGTAGCGTGGCCTATAAGCTTGATCTGCCATCTTCAACTCATATTCATCCAATGTTCCACGTCTCTCAGCTTAAAAAACATAAGGGTAATCACACAGTGCAGGGCACTCCTCCTATGTTACCTCAAACAGCTGCCCTGTAACCACGAAATGTTTTAGACAGACGTATGGTTCAACGTCAGAATCAAGCAAAAACTCAAGTGTTGATACTCTGGGAGGGACTAGCTCTTGCTGATGTCACCTAGGAAGACCTGGAGGAATTTAAGCTGCGATTTCCATTATTCAACCTTGAGGACAAGGTTGGTTTTAAGGAGGGCCAATTGTTACCAGTTGAAGATGAATTGGAATAGGAGGAAGAACAAACTCCTATCATGAATTTAAAAATATAGTAGTCGTTATATAACCCATATGAACCGTTTCATTTAGTAACCCATACGCACCGTATCATTCCATAAAATACTGCATGGCAGTTAATCACACAGCCTGCATGCTGAAGGTTCTCAGAACCATTTAGAAGGTAGTTAGTCTATATAAAGCTACGTGCATGTTAACAGAAGGATAACAAGAAATATAATGAAAGCATGAATTCCTTTATTTCAAGTAAATACTATCAGTGTGTTGTTGGCATGGTATCAACGGCCTCTCAATTAATTACAACCCTATAATCTCTACCTCCTCCATAGCCACCACTGGATATCATCCAGTTCGGTTCTCTTACTATCTCCCACGTAACAATGAACAATAACGAATGGATCTGGGTCCTCAAGGAAGGTCTGTAGCCCTTTGAATCCACGGTTCTATCCTCTGTAGTATTCTTTGTTTCATGAAAGCATCTCTTGATATATTCTGAAAGTTCAAAAACATGAAATTAGAATCAGTAGGAAAAAACAATAAGATCAAACAGATTTTCTAACAAACAAAAAAATGGTTCATAACATTTTTCCTAAAAAGGAAGAAGAACGAAGCACATCCTAACCTGATGCTATTGATTTTCTGGTAATGTATGAAAGCAAAAGTAGGAAGCATCCACCTTAATCCATAGTAGGAAAAGGCGAGGAATGCATGCAGTCACACAAAATAATCACTTCGCTAATGTGCTTGTCAAAAACACACAACACAACAATTGAGAGCTCGATCAATGCAGGTTTGGAAGAGAATACCTGCTCGAGACAATTTCTGAAAGATATAGGAATAGCATGCAATCTTCGATTATATATTGATACAAACTGAAGATGATATGAAAAGATGAAGGAAGAGAGATTTTACATGAAGTACGAAAATCATTTTGTGTGTCACTTATTATTTCACACACTGTTATGTTTTTACATGAAGACTGTTGTATTTATATTCAGCTTAATAGAACAAACTCTAACAAACTATTTCGTCCTATACTCTTATAACAGAATGGGAGAAGGAATACAAATTATTTATTATGTTGCATTTACAAATCTTGTTGCAGGTTGTTGCTTGGTGCTGGCAGAGTGGCAAGCGGCTGGTGTGCAAATCTTGTTGCAACGTCCTGCACGTTTTGCTTGGTGTTGGCTGAGTGGCATGCATCTGGTGTGGTGTCTAATACCCCCCACAAGATGGAGAATAAAGATTAAGTATTCCCATATTGGATAAGTGTGTCTGAAAAATAGAAGAAGGAATAGCTTTTGTAAATATGTCTGCTAGTTGACACCGAGAGGCAACATGAGTAGTTGTTATGCTACCATCTTGTATCTTGTCACGAATGGCATGACAATCCAATTCAATATGTTTCATGCGTTCATGAAAAACAGGATTGGCATCAATATGCAGAGCAACCTGATTATCACAGTAAAGCTGGGCTGCTTGAGGATGAAAGACATGAAGATCTTGAAGGAGATATCGAAGCCAGGTTAGTTCTGAGCAAATGGAAGCCATAGACCAATATTCTGCCTCAGCTGAGGAGCGAGATACGATAGATTGTTTCTTGGATTTCTAAGAAATAAGAGAGTTGCCAAGAAATATGCAGTAACCTGTAACTGACCTCCTAGTATCAGGACATGAAGCCCAATCAGAGTCACAGAAGGCTTTGAGTTGAATATGTGAGGAAGAAGACAATAGAATGCCCTGGCCAGGTGCAAACTTGATGTAACAAAGAATTCGATGAGTTGTTGCGAGATGTGTAGTCATGGGTGTGTCTAAATACTGACTGAGGATTTGGACGGGATAACAAATATCTGATCTGGTGATGGTGAGATATAAAAGACGTCCAATGAGACGATGATAGGAGCTGAGGTCTGGTAAGGGAACTCTAGAAGTCTTGCTGAGCTTGAAGTTCTGCTCAAGGGGCAATTTGAGAGGTTTGCTAGCCAAGGCACCTGAATCAGCCAAGATGTCGAGAGTATACTTTCTCTGACAGAGATGAATATGTCGAGGATCTAGCAACTTTGAGGTCGAGAAAGTATCGTAAGCAGCTAAGATCTTTAATTTGAAATTGTTTATGCAGGAAGGATTTAAGTGATTCAATGGAAGAGGAACAGTTACCAGTAACGATAATGTCGTCAACATAAACCAGTAAAGCAAGAAAGGAGTTGTAATCCACTTTAGTAAATAGGCTGTAGTCAGCTTTGGATTGTGTAAAACCAAAAGCAATGAGAGAAAGGGAGAGTTTGGAATACCATTGGCGGGAAGCTTGCTTGAGTCCATATAAACTCTTAAGGAGCTTGCAGACTTGATTGGGGCCACCGACAGAGTAGCCATGAGGCTTTTGCATGTATATTTCTTCCTCTAGGTCACCGTGAAAAAAGACATTATTGACATCAAATTGTAAAAGAGATCATCCTTTGATTGTTGCGACAGAAAGTAGAACTCTGACGGTGACAAGCTTTGCGATAGGGGATAAAGTTTCTGTATAGTCAATTCCTGCTTGCTGCGAAAAACCTTTGGCTACAAGCCGAGCTTTTAGTCTCTCAATACTTCCATCAACATGAAATTTAGTCTTGTAAACATATTTACAATCAATGGTTGCCTTGCCATGAGGTAAATCAGTAACAGTTCAGGTGTGATTTTGTTCTAAGACAATCAATTCATCACTCATGGCTTTGCACCAACCAGATGTTTCACGACTTGTTTGTATGTAGTAGGATCAGTGTGTAAGGAAACAAAAGTGGAAAAAGCAGTAAATGATGGAGAAAATTTTTTTATAAGCAAGAAAGTTTTCCAAAGAGTAAGGATTACCAGTGATTGAGGCGGAACACTTGGACAGTGATTGAGAAGGCATAGTGAGGGAGGACTGGTGGCAATGAAATTCTTGCAAATACTGTGGTGCTCTTCTGACCCTAGTAGATTTGCGAAGAACAGAATCAGAAGGAGATATGAGGGCTGGTGTAGTGTCTGTCATAAAGGTGACAGAATCATCAATTACTGGCTTAGGGATATTAGGTATGGTGGGAGGAGATGGACCAGAAGCATCAGGGTTCGAAACAACAATAGGAAAGTCAAGAGTGTTGGGTAAAGGTTTAGTGAACACAAAAGTAGTGTTGTCAGATGGAAGATTTAAAGAGTGAAATGGGAAAATAGATTCATGAAAGATAACATCTCTAGATATAAAGGCAGTATGAGACTGCATATCAAGTAATTTATATCCTTTAATGCCAAAAGAATATCTAAGAAATATGCACATTCGACTACGGGGGTCAAATTTCTTTCGTTGTCGTGAAAAAGTTGAGGCAAAATAAAGAGACCCGAAAACCTTTAAATGTGCATAAGCGGGTGGTTGATTGAATAGAAGTTCAAAAGGTGTCTTGTGTTTAAGTAAGGGGCTAGGGGTGCAATTGATAAGGTATATGGCTGTTAAGACGCAATCACTCCAGTATTGAAGTGAAAGTTTGGCTTGAAATCTTAGTGCTCGGGCAACATTGAGAAGGTGTTGGTGTTTGCGTTCTACAATCCCATTTTGTTGGGGTGTTTCAACACAGCTGGTTTGGTGAATAATTCTTTTGATATGAAAAAAATCTTTCATGTGAAATTCCCCCCCATTATCACTTCGTAAGATTTTGATTTTACGATTAAAGTGGTTTTTAACCAGATTGGCAAAGGATTCTATGTTACGTTTAGTGTCTACTTTAGTAATGAGAAGATACAACCATGTACTGCGGGTGAAACAATCAACTAAAGTGATAAAATATTTGAAACCATCATAGGAGGGTATGGAGCATGGTCCCCATAGGTCACAATGTACAATTTCAAAAGGTTGCGATGCATGATGAGTGCTATAAGAAAAGGGTAATCGATGAAATTTTGCTAAGGGACAAATGCAACAAGGTTTTTCATTGATAATAGAGATGTTGTTCTTGACTACAGGATCTGTGATTGAAGACAAGACAGGAAAATATGGATGGTCTAAACGACAATGCCACAAATCAGAATTATTGTGTTTAAACAAAGCAGAAGTTGTAACAGAACGTTGTGAAATGGAAAATTGGGATAATGTATGAACTAGGAGGGATGAAGAGACGGGAGTGTTGACAAAACGATAAAGTCCATTCCTCACTTCACCCATCCCAATCGTTGTCCAAGATAAAAGGTCCTGAATGAAACAAGAATTAGAGAGAAACATAACGCAACAGGTAAGATTGGTAGACAATTTTTTTACTGAAAGCAAATTAAAATTAAAAGAAGGAATACATAAAACTTGTGTGAGACAAATAAAAGGCGTTAGTTGGATTATTCCAATGTGTGTGGCAAAAACGTGTGTGCCGTTTGGTAACTCAACAGGTTGAGAAATAATAGAGGTAACAGTAGTGAAAAAAGAGGTGCAGCATACCATATGGTTTGTTGCTCCTGTATTGATGATCCAAGGTGCATGAGAAAGAGAAATATTAGTGTGTGTGTGAGAGAGAGAGAGCATTCAAACAAAAATTGATACCAGATACGTGAGGAGGGGAAAAGGGATCAGGTTGAGTCGAGGTCTGAGCAGTGGAAGAGGTTCCTGAGGGAAGTAGAGCCATGAGTTGATTGTATTGTGCCTTAGTCAAACCTATTCGAATATTGCTGGGATTTTCAACAGTAGCAGCAGGAGTTGAAGTTGATTGTGCTGTAAGAACATGTGCACCTCTAGGCTTAATGAATAGTTTGTGGCCTGGAGGATAGCCATGCAGTTTATAACACTTTTCCACTGTGTGACCAGTAAGATTGCAATGAGAACATGTGGGAGCTTCAACGTTGCCAACCTTGAAATAGTTGTCCAACATGTGCCCAGTAATCTTGCAGTGAGTACAATAGGTTCGTTCCTTTTTGAACTTAGAGTGTAATGGGTATTTGATAGGAAATGAAGAATGTCTTCTGACTGCAAAAGCCATAACATCATGTTGTGTGGAGGGAGAAGCAAGTTGATGCTAGCGTTCTTGTTGCTGAATGATGGAAAATACGCGAGCAATGGTGGGAATGAGGTCAAGCAACATGACTTGGTCCCGTATGGGAGAATAAGAGTCATTCAAACCTATTAAAAATTAGAAGACATAATCTCGCTGATAACGATCAGATATAATTTTCATAGCACCACAGTTATAAGATGGAATAGGATCATAAATTAATGTTTCATCCCAAATAGTCTTTAGCTTACCATAGTAAACATTTACAATATCATTTTCTTGTGAGAGATTGGCTAAGGTTTTCTTCACATGATAAATGCGTAGGCCATTTTGATTCGAAAAATGATCTTGCAGATCAAGCCAAATATCTCGAGCACTGTTAACAAATGCTATGCTAGATCTGATAGAGGTGCTGATAGAGTTCTGAAGCCATGAAACCACCATGTCATTACATCGTTCAAACAAATAAAAAAGAGGGTCTTCTTGGTCAGTTGGTTGGTTAATGGTTCCTGTGATAAATGCCAGTTTGTTATTGGCCCGAAAAGCTCTCTACATTGCACGAGACCAAGTTGCATAGTTGTCGCCATTAAGTAAATCTATTACCAGAATTATGGCTGAGTTGTCTCCGGTGTCTAATCGAAAGGGGTTGCTGGGATTGTTAAGATTCAAATATTGATGAGTGGTTGTTGCATGGTTGGTGTTTGGGTTAATATCTGAGTGAGCTGATGGGTTATGTGGTATATTTGGTGAAGATTGATTTTCTGAGAAATCCTCCATGGATATTGCTTTCTAAAGCTCTGATACCATGATACAAACTGAAGATGATATGAAAAGATGAAGGAAGAAAGATTTTATATGAAGGACGAAAAATCATTATGTGTGTCACTTATTATTTCACACACTGTTATGTTTTTACATGAACACTGCTGTATTTATACACAGCTTAGTATAACAAACTCTAACAAACTATTTTGTCCTATACTCTTATAACAGAATGGGAGAAGGAATACAAAGGATTTATTTTGTTGCATTTACAAATCTTGTTGCAGGTTGTTGCTTGGTGCTAGCAGAGTGGCAAGCGGCTGGTGTGCAAATTTTGTTGCAATGTCCTGCACGTCCTGCTTGGTGTTGGCTGAGCGGCATGCATCTGGTGTGGTGTCTAATATATATTCTGCACATAGATCTTTTTTATTTTTTTTAAAAACCCAATAATTTGAAATAGCACCATATCAACAACACCAGCAATGAACTCTAAGAAAGATAGTTCTAATTCACTCATCTTCTCTCTCTAATTAATTAGGGTACCTAGCACGCCACTAAACCTTTCTTTGAGAATCCAGTATCGCTCCCCAAATGTTCGCCGCCACGGTAATAGTCTACTTCTCCGATTAGCAATTTCTAATTCAGCTCTACATATCTTTATCAACCGAACAATCAAACTAAAAATTAGCAGTAAACCATCAAATAAGTTGCCTATCTCCAAAACCGAACTCAGCATGCAGAGTGATCCTTTTTCCCTCCTTCACCACTGGTAATTTTACCGTCAAGAGGGGAGATTGATTCTGCAAAACCAAGAATTGAAATCGGAAATTGCAAAGAGGACACTTCCGCTTGAAATCTTTCCAATTGCGAATGCAATCCAAACTGTAATCACCTCAGCATTTGGATGATCTTCTTCGCAAAAATCTTTCAGACTTATTGGACATCATTGCCCTCGTATTGCTGGTAAAATCTCTTCTTTGTGTAAGAACTTCTCGTGACTCTATTTCTATTAATTATTTTTCGTTACTATCACATTCAGTTTTTATGATACAATAATAATAATAATAATAAATTGTATATTAATTATGAAATGAAATATATGTTAGTATATTTGTTTATATAACTACTAGCATTTTAATTTAAAGAGTGTTTGTTTACGTGGTAACTTCTATGTTCAAATGAAACCATAATTTAAAACTGTTTGGTTAGCTATAAACCTTATTTTTCAATTGCTAGGACCCATGATAACCTGTGTTGCAACTACGGGTTACACAAAAACAAGTCACACTTGCTTTTACCTAAACACACACTCGCTAACACAATTAAACACTCGCACTAACACAATTAATTTTTTATTATAAAAATAACCCTATTTTGGTCTTGTCTCCTCTCATCGTTCTTTCCCTGCTCTCTTTATTGTTCTTCCCTTTCATTCCAATCTCTCACAGACCTTACACACTAACTTTGTAGCCGATTGAAGATCCAATTGTTAAAATCTTTAGGAATGTATTGTTGTCTGTCAACAAATCATTCAGGCTAAAAACTATCGATTTCCAACCCAAATCCCCAACCTAAACACAAACCATACACTAGATCTGCTGCCTTCTTCAAGTCTTTTAGCGATGATGATGCTTCTTCATAACCTAGAAATGGTTGAAGACATGCTGAAATTGATGTGATGTTCAAGGTAATTTTTTTGAGAATATATTTAAAAAACTTCATGTAACTTAAATTTCCAATATCTGCAATAATCATTCCCTTTTTCTTTCTTTTTTCTAATTTCTTGCATTCCGTTTTGTTTCAGGAACTAAAGATCTAACATCTTTGTCTCCTGGAAAGCACAATAAACTCGTGATCTATATTGAGGTACATCCTATAGGATACACTGAAATTGATGATGATGTTCAAGGTAATGTTCTTAAGAATATATTTTAAAAACTTCATGTAACTCAAATTCCCAATATCTACAATAATCATTCACTTCTTCTTCTTTTTTTTCTCTAATTTTATGGCGTTATGTTTTCTTTCAGGAACCAAAGATGTAACATCTTTGTCTCCTAGAAAGCACAACAAACTCCCGATCTTTGTTTCGGTACATCCTACACTACAAGACTCATTATCTTTGTCATTTTTTTTAAGTTATATGTTCTAAGGTTTAGCTGTAACTGGGAAAAAATTGAAGTCATGTTCTTATGTATGTTCTTAATGCACTGCCACTATATATGTCAATATTTGCATTTTCTTTCATGTTATAAACCGACAAATTGGATTATCCCTGTATGCATAAACATTTCAATTCCAGTATAACATCAATCCTTCATCTCACCTCATTGCAAATTAAATATTAGATGTCATTCATGATTACAATATTTTAACAATGTTGTATGTAATTATGCAATTTACTAATGTTTGATGCTCTTATGTCTTAACCCACAGACATATTAAATTAACCTATATTGTAAAAGCCCGGAAAATATTATTGATATTAACAAAAGTTAGGATTATGAAAAATGAGGGAAAGTGATAAATTAATTATAAAAATGATGATATATTCGAGAATCTGAATTAAAATGTTTTGTTCAAGTGTTAATATATATAAATAAATAAATAAACACAAAAATGTGAATAAATTTTTTATAGAAGTGAATTTCATGAAACTGAAAGTACCAACAAGTAACTTAGTGAAATTCGATATAACCCGGGCAAGTTTTGGTATAAACAGGTATCAAGATTCAAAACCCAAAAATTATAAAAGTTACTGTTGAGGGATATAGAAGGCATTTTTAAAAAAGTTAAAGAAATAATATGTGTGCTAAAGTGTGTGTGCGGGAAGAGAACATTTAAGGACATGAAAGATATTTTTTAAAAAGTTAATTATATATGTGTGTGTGTGTGTGTGTGTGTGTGAGTGTGTGCTGTAAGGAGAAAAAAAAAAGAACGAAACTTGCTTTTTTAAAGAGAAAGAAGCATTCGGCCACGAGACAAAAAACAAATTCAAGCAAGGAAATTTTCTCAATTCAAAAGTGTTAAAGTTTTGGCTATTGCTTGGTAAGGTGCCCTTACACTTTTAAATAAGATTCTTAAAGAATTAATGCTTTAAATTGATTGAACTTTGTGAAATGAGGAATTAGGATTCATGATAAATTTTGGAGAAAATTACAATTGATTATGAAATTGTGTTAAGATTATTAAAGTGAGTAGAGAAAGTAAGAAATTATGGTAATTGAAGCAAAATTTTAGGTGTTCTTGAAGAAGGGATTTTTTTGGAAAAATAATAATAAGAAGAATAAAATTTAAGAATTGGAATAAGATGATGAGTTTGTATAGGAAAGAGATGATATTAATGTTAAAGAGTGAATAGATCATGAAATTTTTTATGTTTTCCTTTAATTTAAATTTTGGTAAAATAAATTAAATAAATACATTTAAAGAATATATATATTGTTTTGAATGATAAAATGAATTGTGTTACAATGTGGAAATTGAAAGAATAGGAAGGAAATTTATAAAAGAAAGAAGGGAATTTTCATGTTTCTCTCTAAATTTTATTTTGGCAAATGAAAGGATAATTGAAAGGATTTTATTTATTGAGTGTGTCAATATGGAAAGTAGAATAATGATGTGATATACTTGTCAATTCAGGAAAGGCTGCCAGGCCGACACCACAGCAGGGAACTTCGGCTCGAGCTTAGTCGTCAGGTAATTATACGATGCTCGAATTTAATATTTGTCAATATGTATTTTTTTTTTATATGATTAATTGTGGTTGATATATTAGAAATTATTATGTTGTTTACTCGAGAAAATAAGATATGCGATGTGATGAATTAATTCCTGAATTAATGCTCTAGTGAATGGGCGTGATAAGGAATTAATTCCCTGGTTAATGGGATTAGAACCCTGGTGATTGGCAAATCATTGAATTAATTACTGAATTAATGAGTTCAATGTCCTGGTGAATGGGCGTGATGAGGAATTAAGTCCCTTGTTAATGAGATTAGTACCCTGGTGAATGGGTAAATTGTTGAACTAATTCCTGATTTAATGGAATTAGTGCCCTGGTAAATGAGCGAGATGAAGAATTAATTTCCTGGTTAATGAGATTTGTACCCTGATGAATGGGTGAAACGTTAAACTAATTTTTGGACTGATGACAATAGTGCTTGTTGAATGGATTGGTAGAAAAATTAATCAACTATTAGTGAATGTAATGCCCGTGTTAATTGGGCGATAAAAAATAATTATATTTTGTTGATGTTAAAAAAAATAAAAACAAAATCATAGATTATTCTGAAATTTAATTGATATATAATACTAGATGAGGAAGTTAATTTAATGATCTTTTGACTAAATTTACAAAAAGAAAGGAAGAAAAAAAGAAAGTAGAAAGAATTTTATGGATATCTTTTTTTCATTTGTCTAATTGACTTATTGTATTAAATCTATTTTCAGGTACATCCCCCTATCGGACTGAACAGTAGATTAGTTTTCTTATATTTTATTGGATATCATGTTGTAATGAATGAATTTATCATTTTGTTATGTAATATAATGCTTCTAAAATTTATCGAAAGTTCTTTTGTGTAGTATAATCTGAATTATAAATTTCTTCTTTAATTATGAACTTATGTCGATTATAATTTCGTTAATGGTCTTTATTTGTAAATCTTTAAATTGTGTAATGTACTTCAGTTATAATTTTTAGAATAATTCTTTAGATTGCATCCATGCAAATGTGGGATATTGAATTGTTTAGACATGTGTGAATTTGATTATTGAAAAATTGTGATGTAATGAGAGGAGGATGTCCTGGATGATAGGACGAGTAAGAGATTTGTTAATTGGGGATTGTGGAAGAAGAGTCGATAACTTGGTACCTAAAAATATAGAGGAGACTCTGCTGAATTTTTATTGATTACAGGAAAAAAAAATCCCTAATCTTAATTGAATTATTATGTCCTTGCTCTTTGTTTTGAATACAAATGTTGGGGTTTAATTGAATTATTATGTCCTTGCTCTTTGTTTGAATACAAATGTTGGGGTTGTTACATATATGCATAAAAAAAAACTTCCCAAAAAATGTTACTGATGCTACCGGATTAGGGACACCTAAGATGTAGATTTTTTTTTTATTTGTAATATTATGAATTAGTGTGTGGGTGTGCTGATTTATGTGGGATCAATCAACTTCTTATGAATAACTGAACTTAATCATATGCTTTATGATTTGGTTTTCTTATTGTATAACTCTCTTTTCTAAACTTGCATGGGTTTCTTTTAATTGTTGTTTTCAGAAACTTGGTTCAGTCCATGTGTGTTATTTCTTTGTTGCATTGAGTGCTATAATACTAGTTTATTTGTTATTAATGTTAAATTTGTATCATCAACTGTATCAAACACCTTATCTTGTCAAGTAGTCATTAGTCATTGCTACTTTCACAGACCAAAACTGCTACTCATTATCACAACAATCTTTCGTGTTGTCATCGTCTTTTGTTACATTGCCTCTAGGAAATTAACCTATTAATTGTATGTTAGAAAAAAAAAACATTTTAACCAAGAACATGGAAGATTCTCAATCACAAGATAAGGTATGTAGGACTAGAGAGATATTGAACATATTTTGTGACATTTGTATCAAAACAATTGAGAAAGGTATGCAACCGAACACACATTTCGACAAAGCTGGATGGAAATATGTTATAAATTGCTTTAAGGAGCAAACCGACCATGCATTAACGAAAGCACAATTAAAGAATAAATGGGATGAAATAAAAAAGGATTGAAGAATATGGAAAAAGTTGATTTCCGAAACTGGAGTAGGCTAGAGTCCTGAACTTGGAACAATTTCAGCAACTAACGAGTGGTGGAAATCTAAAATCAAGGTCTGTTTTTGTTTTAGCATATGTACAATTACTATAAAATGTTTTATTGTTTGTTCTTACAATTATTATGATTCATTTATATCTTTATTTTCCCTTGTTGTAGGAGATACGAAGAGCTCGAACGTTTAGGCATTCTGTATCGATTCCGTATTGTGTTGTAAATATGATATCATGTTACAAACATTGTGGATACCGGTCAGTATGCTTGGGCTCCATCATAGGGTTTGAATTCCGATGATGATGGTGTATGTGAAAGGAGAAAGAATGCTACTAATGAGGATCCACATCTAGAGGAAGGTAGTGGTGATTCAGAGGAGGATACTTTACCAAATTTTGTAGAGGATGTCAATAATATGGTTGCTGATGTAAACTTTGCCAATAGTAGTAGCAATCCTAGTAGTAGTAGTAGTAGTAGTAGTGAAAAGAGAAAAGGTGTTCAACAGTACACAAAAGAGTGATAAAAAAAGTTCAGGAATGGGAGCGCAACTGTTTTCACGTTTAGATCGATTGGTTGATAGTGTCTCTACTAGGAGTGAATGCACATCAAGTGGTTGGGATAAAAAAGGATGTAGAATAGAAGAGGTCATGAAGGAGTTTTACTCAATTGAGGAAGTAGTTTTCGGCAGTGAGCTTTATTGTTTTGCAACTGAGTTTTTCATGGTTAGAAGCACGAGGAAAATGTGGGCAGCAATTGGAGATAAGGAAAGAAAATTTCAATGACTAAAATTAATGTTCGAGAGGAGATCAAATGTAAAGCCTTGATGTAAGTGTAAATATGATATAATGTACTTACAATTATCTCTATGTTATTTCTCAGCAATTGAAGTTGACTGTGTTGTCATATGTGTTTTCAGTATTATATGAATTTCATATTTGAAGTCAGAAGTTGTTGGATAGGTTATTACAATGATTTGTTCATTGTATTTTAAATGCTTCATGAACATAATTTTCATGTTTGAACTGTCATCAACATATTTTGGTGTTGTGTTTTTTGACAGTTACAAGAGAAAAAGTTTGTTGCGATATGTTGATTTGGACGTGCTTGTTGTCGATGATGTGTTGTTGTCCATTACTGTGTAAATTTAATGTTTGTTGCTGAGTAGGAGATTCAATGTATGAGATTATGATTTATTTTTAAAACAATGTGTTATAATGTATAACATGTTGATGTATTGCATTTTATTAGTGACTATTGGATAATGGTTCTTGTTGGAATGTGGAAAATTAGGTGAGAATGCTTCATGTTGTAAGCTGGAATTGTAGGTGTTTTAGAATGTGGGTTGAATGGCTGTTAACATTTGTTTTGTTTCTGGTTGCAATCTGGAATTGTATGTTGGAAAGTTTGTTTGAATGGTTGTCAACATGTGGAATGTTTGCTGTTGCAAGCTAGAATGATAGGTTAGAAAGTTGGTTTGAATTGTTGTTAAACATTTGGCATGTTTACTTTCATTTCATGTCATGATAAATTTTATTGGTTGCCTATTTAAAGCACACTACCAAATACAATACATCCATTACAGCTGCAAACATAGAACAAGTCTGCACTTGAATTGCATGATTTTGAAAAGGTTAGTTGTCGTTTTTCAACTTATATACAAAATCACTTTTATGTACAATCATGGTCTTATGTTCACCTTTTTTTAAAAAAAAAACCCATTCCATCTCAATTAATTGACCATATTTTTGTAAACTTAACTTTCATTATTGATTTTTAATACCATAAGATATGTTCAATTAAACTCATTTATTTAATTAAAAGCTCACATACAAGTATGTTTGTTTTGCACTTACTATTGTATTAATTAATTATTACTAAAAGATCTATAGTAATTTGGGAATGTTTTATAATTTTTGTTTTGGTAAAAGTTCAGGCCAACATGAAAGTTTTATAATCAAAACAGATTCCTCCGTCTACATCTATTTGTGGTAATTTCACGCGTGAAAAAATTTGTTATTTTGTAGATATGGATGCAAATTGGTTTAATGATCTATTTGATAACGAGTATAACAATGTTATGAATAATGTTGTTCAGTATGTTTCAAATGGTTTTGGTGGTAGAAGTAGTGGTAGCGATTTTGGATGCAGTAGCGATGCTGGTGACGACAACAATACAGATGACGACGACGAACTACGATGATGAAAATAAACACGATGATGATGAGGAAGGAGATTTGTTTTGGCTTAGAGAGTTTGATCGAAATAAACTATTGTTATGCACGGATGAAGCACTTGCTTTGTTTTATAATAATTATATTTATAAGGAACCATATGTAGTTTCATACAACACAGGAATGAGATGGTTGAATGAAATTTTAAATGGGCATTTGATACATTGTGTTAACATGTTTAGGATGGATGCAGACATATTGTAGAGTATGTGTGTTGATTTGGAAACGTTGTACGGGTTAAAGCATTCTAGGAAGATGAGTGTTATGGATAAGGTAGACATGTTTCTCTACACTTTAGTTCTAGGAGCTTCAAACAGGGAAGTTCAGGAGAGATTTCAACATTCAGGTGAAACTGTAAGCAGATATTTCAACGAAGTTCCCAGGTCAATGTGCTTGCTAGCTGTTGAAGTAATCAAACCGGTAGATCCAGAATTCTCCACAACACCAACAAAAATCGCAATGAATCCAAGATATATGCCACATTTCAATGTGAAAAATAATTTTTTTTAAGTTATTAAATAATTGAAAAGGTTACAAAGAAATATTTTGACTACATTTCAATTGATTACTAAACTATTTTTTTATGTAGAATTGTATTGGAGCGATTGATGGAACACATATACGTGCTTGTGTATCACAAGAAAATCAAATACCATTTATTGGCAGAAAAGGTGTACCCACTCAAAATATAATGGCAGCATGTAGCTTTGACATGCAATTTATATTTGTTTGGGCTGAGTGGAAAAGTAGTGCACGCGATGCAATAATATTTCCTAAGGCGATTGACAATCTAAATATAAGATTTTTGAAGCCACTTAAAGATATTGAGAAATAAAAAATGGGGGTGTTATTAAATTTGAATAATTTTTTTTTGGTCGAATTAAGTTTTGAACGAACATTATCTTGATGTAGAGAAGTATTATCTTGTTGATTCAGGATATCCAAATGAGTACAATTACTTGAGGCCATATAGATGTGACAAATATCATCTTCCAGAATTTCATCGATGAGGACAACCGTAATGTCGGGAAAAAATATTCAATCGTGTCCATTCATCGTTACGATGTGTAATAGAACATACTTTTGGAGTTTGGAAGAAAAGGTGGAGAATCTTGCAAAACATGCTTGTGTTTTTTTACAAAACACAAGTTCAAATTGTTGTCGCATCAATGACACTACATAATTACATTAGAAGAAAGTCGATCTAAGATGTTGCATTTAATGAGTTTGATCGCCATCTTAATTTTATTCCTGATGATATTTTAATCGATGTGGTTCCACAATCACAAACATATGGGCACCAGAGGGCTTCACGTATGGATTATGTTCGTGATGGCATTGCAACAAGTTTAATGGGGCAATAATGTTTTTTTTTTATTTTAAAAATGAACAATTTCTTTTTATGTCAATTATTGTTTCTACTAAATGTTGTTTTTGCTATTTAAAACATAAAAAAATAATTTATGTCATTTTTAGTCATTTTATATACAACATCAATCCCAATCACAATTTTAATCAAACATATCATGACATGCTTTTGGACAAAAAAAAATCAAACCACAAATTTAACCAAACACGCATTTTATATAAACCAACCACAACAAAAATGATTTTTTCAAAATCACTTTTATCAAACCATAACTACAATAATTACCACGAAGACAAACACATTCTTATTAACCACATGACATCATCGACATGTCTCCTGTAGGTGTGTTTGAGATTGTGGTAGCGATTCGAAGTACTTTTCACTTATAAATGCATCAAAATAAAGTTTTTTTATTTTTTAGAAATTATTTTTGACATCAGCATATCAAAACGATATGAAAATATAAAAAAAATTCATTTCAAGTAAAAAAAATTCAAAATATAAGAAAACGCAGTTTGCACCGTGTTTCCAAACGAGCTGTAGAGCTCACACATCTAGTCTTAAAAACGCATGCAAGTATTTTAATTATTTGTTTAGAGTTTTGTTTTTAGTATTATGGAATGAATTGTTTTTTAAAATATTTTTTTTAAAATACATTAAAAAATATATTTTTTTATTTTTTAAAATTTATTTTCAATACCAATATATTAAAATAATCTAAAATCATAAAAAAATAATTTAAAATAAAAAAAATAAAAAATTTTAACTTTTTTTAAATATTTTTAAAATATAAAAACAATCAGTTTGGTAAATTTAGAGGGACTGTCGAGCAAGCAAATGCCAAAAACCAACCTATGTCCCTGTCGGATCAGGTAAAAAAAAATCAGGCTCCCTCTTATCCGGGTATCATCGGGTCGGACAAAAAATAGTAAACGACGCGTCTTTTGGAAAGAGAGGGAGCTGGGGTTTCCTTTCAGCGAGACATTTCTGGTGTTTTAAAAAATTGAACCCCAAAATCCCGCACTCACTCTCTTCTCTTCTCAACTGTAATTACTTAGAGAAAAAAGAGCGCTCTCTCTCTCTC
>Ga0307515_10005374_pt1 | contig 25973 bp, 25 predicted proteins | sample 17_EM_MG_FD_194513 | JGI IMG/M metagenome (GOLD analysis project Ga0307515, IMG submission 194513) | Populus trichocarpa ectomycorrhiza microbial communities from riparian zone in the Pacific Northwest, United States - 17_EM | ecosystem: Host-associated > Plants > Roots > Unclassified | place... | reverse complement strand
TGCGAGATAGTCCAAGTACTAGACTGTGATCCGCGTCTTCCGGTGTCCTTTGCATGTTGCATCACACCTCCGGTCATGGCGAGGGTGGTGATGAGTGCCGCCTGATGTGATATCCCGAGTCACTTGAGAAGCCTCGGTGTCATAAAGATGCTTGTTGCGCCGCAGTCGACAATAGCCCGTACGCGTTGCATCTCGCCATTTCTGTCTGGTATTTGTATATTTTCGTCCAGAGTCGCCATTAGTGCCTGCACCGCCAATAGTGTTTAGCTTGCTGAGTGTCGAAAGATCGTTGACGCTTGAATTGTCGATTGCCGCCTCGATTGCCCATAATCCTTGTGCTCTGTGGTCATCCTAGTCATGGTAGTCATTGTAGTCGGTCTGCGGAATTGTGTAGGTCATTGACTGTAAATGCACATCACGCTGCGCAATGTATCGCCGCTATAAGTTCGCTTCCATCTTAGGGTGTCATCTCCGTAAGTGCACTTCGCTCATGCACACGTTCGTGGCGATAAGAGTGCGTCAATCGTAGGGTGTCTCCGCCGTAAGTTCACTTCGTTCGTGCCAGATCCTCCTCCGTAGGTATGAGTAGCCGTAGGATAGCCGTAGAATGCTTCTGGAAGTGGGCTTCTTCGAGGTTGCTAGAGCTGTAGGTGTAAACACAAATTGAGATAGGTGCACTTCGCTCAATTGGAAGAAATGAAGTCGTAACTGTGCTGACTCGTTAATCTTCTCTTGATTTCGCCTTTGGTTTTCGATATTGCAGTATTCTGGGGTAAGATCACTCCGTCCATTGTAGGTGCTTGGGTTGTTGATCGCGCTCAATTGACTTGTAGGAATGGTCTTGTACTCGTGATCGTCGTCATCAATGTCGGCAGTGCGCCTTGTGCGCCATTTGGTCTCTGAGCTCTATAGGTTTCCGCTGTGAATTGACGCGTTCAGGGGTGCAGTGGAGAGTTCTCCGCTGCTGGTGGTCAATTGCAGCCATTGGAAGTAATTGATGTCGTCTTAAACTCATCTGGATCGATCGTATGCGATTTTTGTCATTAGCTGCGTGGTATCCTGCAGTCGGGATAATAATCGTCTGCATTACCGGTGACGGGCCTTGTGCGCCAATTGGTCTCTGATCTCTACTCCGCTGCCATCAGAAGCTCAATTGAATGATGGAACGGTCAGGGCTTTGTGCTTCGCAGTAATGATGCTTCGATATCTCGTCTGGAGGGCAGTATTGCCAATTGATGTCTCCATGGTGTCGCGTCGGAAAAAGGGGTAAAATCGACAACTCGTAATCCCGTGAGCGAAACGTATCTGTTTAGTGAAAAAGCGATAATAGTGTAAGGGTACGTATGCCTGCGTTCGGCCTCATAGGTATACGTATGGTAATTATTGGAATACGGTTGCCAACGTGGATGCAAGTGATATTAGACGTAGATGTATAGGTAAGATTATCGCTAGAGATCTAAGGCTCGTGGCGAGCCGACTATACAGAATGGCTGTTACCCGGCCCGGGTCACGTGCCGCCGTTACGGCGCATCTGCGAGCATCTCCGTGCCTGCCATGTGCTTGATCTCAATCTCGCCTTTGGCAATAGCTTCATAAATTGAGTGGTACCGGAGTCGTAGGTGCCAGCTATCAGATTGTAAGTTGCCCGAGTTGAGAGTCGTAACGCAGTTTAGGCCGTCATTGAGAATACGCCTGGTGATGTGTCTGCCAATTCCAATCTCTGCGACGAGATCTCGCAGCCAGTCGATCTGGACTTTGCCGTACACTGTTGCAATCATCTCTTCTTGCATTGTCGTTTGGGCTACTACGCTCTGCTTTTTCGACTGCCAAATGACAAGGGTTTCGAGGGCGTAGGCGACGATTCACAAGGTGGACTTGCTCGTGTCTGCTTCTCCCCCCAAGTCTGCATCAGCGTAGCACAAGACACACTGGGAGTCAGGCCCGAGGCTTGAGTCATGCCTGAGGTTTGGGTCATAGATCGTTAATCTGTAGTCGGAAGTGCCTCGTAGATATCGAAGCAGGTGTCTTATGGGTTCCCAACGGAGAGTCGAGGGCTGGGCGGCATATCTGCCTAAGACTGAGGTTGCAAAGGTGATATCGAGGCGACTACCCAGAGCAGCATAAAGAATCGAACCAATAGGCTTCTGGTATGTTCTAGCGTCGAAAGGCTGCTCTTCAGCCTCAATGGCATTGGGTTTGTAGCCGATCTCCATCGGAGTTGAATGCTTCCGGCAGTCCGTCATCCCAAAGCGGTCAAGAACTCTGTTGATGTAGCCAATTTGGTCGATGGCAATTGATCTTTTGCTGCGGTCTTGAGTCACTGTCATGCCGAGATATTGGAAGGTGTCAGGCACAGGGACTTCGCCAGCGGCCTTGAATCGATCGTACAGTCAAGATGCAATGGAGGCGACAAGTGCTGATTTGCCAATGATCATGATATCGTTGATGTAAACCGAGATTTAGACGCCATTTGTTGGGCCGAGATTGCCACCAATGAAGAGACCGGGAGCTGCAATCGAGGCTTGGAGATTGAGATCGTCAACTATAAAGTCAAACACTTCTTCATAGTACTCCCGGTTCGCTTGCTTGATGCCATAGAGAGTTTGATTCAATTTGACAAGGGGTCTGGCCCGGCCATATGGATCAGGCCATTCGCCTTCAGGGAGGCGCATATAGAGAGTCTCATACAGAGGGCAGCCGTGGACGGCAGTCGGGATGTCGAGGACGGCAATCTCAAGGTGGTGGTTGGCAGCAAGGCTGAGGGCAAGCAGAATCGAGTCCGAATCAATGACTGGAGAGGTGAAGTCATTATAGTTGCCAGGCTTTTGGAGATCGCCACGGCCGACAAGTCGTACTTTCCATTTGTCAATTGCCCCATTGGCTGCTAGCTTTCTTCCCATAACCCAACAGCTTCCAATCATACTAGCACCTTCTGCGACTTTCTCAACGAAGGTGAAAACCTCATGACTTTCCATTGATGCCACTTCCTTGCCGATAGCTTCTTTCCATTGCTGAGCGTCCTCTGCATCCAATGCTGCGCGGTATGTCTTCAGACCTCGCTCGATCATCATGGCTATGCTGACATTGGCTGCATTTCTTCCGCTCCTTCCAGCCTTTGGAGGCGGTATCTCTGAAGGCGGTGTCTCTGGAGGTGGTGTGAGATCATCATCCGAGTCGTCAATTGGATTGATCGCATGAGGCAATGCGGATGTTTTTCAGAGGCTGTACCTTGGCTTCTGCGGACTGTATCACGACTTTAGGAGGCGCGTCAATGTCCCAAACTTTATCCTGTTCGGCTGGTTCAAAGGCGATCTTTGAAGACTTAGTCGTTAGTAGCTGGTGATATAGGGTAGACTCATCAAATTTGACATCTCGTGCAATGAACACTCAGCCCAAATTGAGATCCATAACTCGGTACTGTGTCGATGTCTTTGCTGAGAAGCCGAGCAGTTCACACTTTTAGGCGCGGTTATCAAGCTTCTTCCTGAGTTGGGCATGGATCTATGCAAATGTTAGGCAGCCGAAAGTTTGGAGATGGGAGATATCGGGCTTCTTCCGAGTCCATCTCTCAAAAAGGGTCGAATTGGGGAGAGCTCTGGATGGTAGTCCATTCTTGATGTAGACAGCTGTGGACACAGCATCGGCCCAGAGCTTATTTGGCATCCCAGCATGTTTAACATCATAGACCGCGCCGGATCCAGCACTCTGCGATTGCATCTCTCCGAAATGCCATTCTGCTGCTGTGAGTATTGGGCTGATATTTCCCTAATGATGCCTTCCTCTGCCAAGTACTCAAGAAACTTCTCACGACTACCATACTCGCCTCCACCATCAACTCTAATTTGACACACCTTCGACTTTGGGTGCTGCTTCACCACCTTCGCCTCAAACTCCTTGAACTTCGCTGGAGCCTCGCATTTGGCTTTCATAAAGTAAACCTCAGTGTATCTCGAGTGGTCGTCAATAAACATCGTAATATATCGGTAGCCGCGCTTCGTCTGGGTCTGCATTGGCCCAATCACATCGGAGTGATTCAACTCAAGAAGTCAAGTGTTTGCCATATCCTCCAAGGGCTGGAAAGGCTTCCTGAACATTATGGCCATGATGCATGCCTCACACATGTATGTTGATGGGCTCTTAGCATCCAATTGGATACCTCTGACTGCATTCGGGAGCCATTGGATAGCTGGCAAAGATCGATGGCCGAGGTGAGCATGCCAAACAAGAATATCCTTATCATCAGCCGCGGGCCGAATGTTGGGATAGGTCTTGGAGATCGTGGGAACAGCGAGCCCCGGAACGGAGTTCGGGGCGGTGCTCGGTCGATCATCCATTGCCACCGAGGCTTTCGAGACTGAGGCCGAGGCTGTAGAGTCTCTGAGGACGAATAGACTGTTGATGAGTGGTGCCTTATTGAAGAGGACTGACCCAAGGCTCACCGTAGCTCCATCGAGTTTAAAATCAATGTTGACTCCTTCCCGCATTAACTGGATGATACCGAGGAGATTATTTGTACCACAGGCTGGCACATGAAAGACATGTCGCAGGACTATCTTCGCGGACATCCCATTTGGCCCGTCGACGTAAAATGTAATAGTTCCTGAGCGTTTGCCATCGACAGAGCTGTTGTTTGCCGTCTTGACCTGATGATCCCCCATTGCCATGGGGTGATAGGTCTCAATGAGGTGACGATTGCCAGTGAAGTGATTTGTCACTCGAGTGTCAAGAATCCAATAATCGGCAGATCGATTTGCCGATGCCCCATTGACCGTGATCACAGAGTGCGGCGTAGAGTCTGGGATATGGTCGAAATTTATGACCGAGAAGAGGAATATCTCTGACTCAAACTCGGCAGTAGAGGATGATACCGTCCAAGCCAGGTCAGCATCACTTTTAGACTTCTCATACGAAGCCCACTTATGCTTACTCCTGCACTTCACCTTGATATGGCCTTTGACTCCACATCCATGGCATATGACCTGGCTCTTCCAATCGTCGCCCTTCCTATCGTCGCCTTTCCTAACGTCGCCCTTTCCACCTTTCAAGTGTCGTCCTCGACCTTTCTTCATTATACACAATGCGGCATCTGGAGGAAGACTGCAGGCCCTGCGGAGGCGGGCCTCGAAGGACAAGAGGTGGGTGACGATACTCTCCACTGTGTCCGCTTTCTCAGTGAGCTCTAGTGTGGATGCAATAGTTCGCCAGTCTTCGGTATTCGGGAGGTTGGGCATGATGTAGAATTTCCTCCGAGCGTCTTCGATTGTGATGTTGCATACGGGAATGTCTTTGATTATTTTTTCCTGGGCTGAGATCCATTCGGTGACTGAGGGATATGACTCAAGTTGACATGATGTGAGCTGCGCAATTTCGTATCGACCGTCGAGCTTGATGACCTTCTCAAAGTCGGTTTTGATCATATCCCAGAGTTGTTTCGGCTCAGTGAGTTCTCGGTACCATATCTGGATCCTTGATTCCATCAGGGCGATGAGTTGTCCACATGCCTTATCATTGTTCATCTGCCAGTGGTCCCAATCGCGAAGGATGTGGTAGAACTGATTGAGGTAGGACGTGTCAGTCGATCCCGGGAGGAAGTCGTAACCGGCATCTCGAGGATCACAACCTGCGTGAGTAGTCGCGGAGGTGTCGCTGGTCACTACAATCGGAGGCCTGGGAACACGCATTTCTCCAGGGACTCATTTCCAGAGGCCTTGCGCACGGTTAGGGCTTGCGCTTCTATAGCCCACTGCCGGTTGTAGGGCTCATTGAGTTTTGTAGCCGTGGTCGACATGGCGGAGGTTGAAACAGAAGCAGAGGGTTGCGAGACAATAAAGGAGGGCAAAGGTTAAGAAACAATAAAGAGGCGGAGGTTGAAAAATGAGAGAGGCACTACTACTAGGCGTCGATTCAGTCCAATGCAGGCAGGCAGAGGAGAAATGATACACAAAGAGCGATGTTGGCTCGATCCACTGGAACAGGGGCAGAGGAGAGGCACTAACAAATACTAATAGTAGGCGTCGAGTTCAGCTCAGCGCCGGGCTCATACCCTGTTGACACGAGAAGATGATGGAGAAGAAGATGAATTGTCTGTCTATCCAAAGAGAAGGAAAACTATGGACTTATATATGAACGAGAGAGAAGGAAAACCCAATGCCGACTGCCAAAGCCGGGGCCCAGTGCCGAGTACCAGTGCCGAGCCGTCCTCCTCGCCATGGGGGCAAGCGAGGCCGACAGGGGCAAGCGAGGCCGATGGGGGCAGGCGAGGCTGGTGGGGGCAGGCGAGACCGGTGGGGGCAGGCGAGGCTGGTGGGGGGAGGCGAGGCCAATGGTGGCCGTAAGCCGCCGGGCCAAATCCATAGTCAACAAATCAGTACACTTTAAATATTTACTGTTACAGATGTACATGAGCCAGACCCCTAGGGTTCGTGACTGCTCTTTTAGACTTAACACTTTACTCTTTATCTTGGACCTTGAGACTTGTACTTACACAGTTATCACACCATAGTCAATGCACACGGTTCTCCCCAACTTCCATATCGAAACATTCACTGTTGCATATATGAACCGGCTCCCTTACATACGGCTTATGGGTTTCAGCTGGGCTGATGGGTACCATAATCTCACGATGATGATGGTCGTTCCGGACTCAGCTGGAGATGCCAGCTGAGTGCGCATGCATGCGTACAATGCATACTCTAAATGCCGTATATAAGATCATACGAACTCTCCTGTTGTTTAGAATGTACAAGCTTCTCTAGCAATCAGTATTTCAACATTCACTGCAGCATAATGGACTTAACTGAGCTGAGTATAATCTGAGAGCTGACAGTAAGACACCCGGTAAGGCACACGGTACACAGCCCTCTAGTATATATCTCGAGTCTTTCTCGCTCTCCATTAGAACCATAGAACATACGCCCACGATTCCCCGGTGGGATAATATAATATTCATTCCGTTTGTCCATTTACCAAAAATTGGTTATTGCAAAATTGGCCTAGACACTTTCAAATACTCCCCCACATTCTCTATTAAGTGCTCGCAATATGGCGGGTAAACTACCCAATCCGAGGAGTTCTTTGAGACTCATCACCGCCAGTAAAACTCCATTCTCTCCCATCTATGCCCCAACCCAGGTAACCATTCGCCTGAGGCCCATCCTAGTAGTTTAATGAAAATCACTTCGCAGATTTCATCTAGTCAAACGGGTACTCGATTCAGGATGCAAATCAAAGCAACATTACGTGCCCAAATCCTCGTCTGTCCTCCGACTTTTGAAAATCTGCATGGCGGCTAGACTTTAATCCTAACACCTCCTTAGCGTAGGCCATACCCAGCTGGTGTGGAACACTGTAAATGCCTAGCTTTTAAATTTTCCAGTCCCTACCGAAATGCTACATAATCCTTCCCAACGTGATCCCGCATTTCATCCGCGATCACTCCTCCAACCTAGTCAAGATGTCCGGAAACACCGAACACCTAACGACTGGTTCATCAACAGTATGCGTGGAACCTTTCCGAAGCCTAGGCACATGTCGAAAGAGCGTACAGAACTGTGGCTCCAGCCGATAACATGACTACCTGTTGAGTGGCAATTCTCCGTGGTGACCAGTGTGCGCCATACTGGCTGTGCCAAGTATTGGGGAGTAACAACATCCTGCGTACAGAATCCTTGCGACACCCGCAGTTCATGTTCTTGCGCCTTATAACTCTATCATTCGACGCAACCTAAGTCTAGCTAATGTAAATAACGATTCGAACCCATCACAAATTACACAACGACCGCTATTGGTATAGGTAGTGCAGGGCGGTGGAGACACTAACGTTGAAGAAATCGGGAGATGGGAACGCTTCGAAGACAAGAAACTAGTATACTGTCGTATAGACACTAATATTTCACTTTTTCAGTCTGTAGTCTAGTCGTGGAGCTCGAATGTCCGGTTGCAATATGGGGAGAACAGTGTACTGTATTAGGTAACGTAAAGTGCAGATAAGTGTGAAGGACAAAGACTGGAGATACATACAAGGGGGCGTCTCCCCGGGTGTGTGTCAATCAGCCCCAATTCCCTGAACGTATTAAAATATCCTAGCGAAAACATGTGAGTAATACGCAATAATTAGGAAGTCAATGCAGCTAAACTATCGCCGTGATCTTCAATGTTTGTGGGAAATTGTTACCAATTCAGTCTCGGTAGAGATCCATATCATTCTTACATGATAGTAACCAATCAACTGCAAGCTTGCCAGCATGCGCACGCGACTAGACAAGCTAGGAACAAGAGAAACTCACCACGGCCTCGAGTCTCCCCCGTACCGAAATTAAACAATCACTCTGACATCTCCACCGTAGATCTATACGAAATCAACCACACAGTGTGGGTGTGACCAAGTAAACCATAGCCTATAATCACCAGAACTGTCTCGCATATGCACTTCCTTTCTCTTCTGTTCCTTGCAGTGGGTTCTGTTCAATACTTCAAAGTAAACTGTGCCGTTCTGCATGGTGGTGGTCAGTTCTACAATTAGTAGATAGAGACATCTATATGATGATGACCACTCACTAAGCAAGGGCATACCAGTTGACATGCAAAGCGCAAAGAACCAAATCGCATGCGGACAATTCTCTCACGTTATCAGCTATTGAGAGATACGTCCACAACCATTAGTGGCTTCATCAAAGACGAACTGTAGAGCAAAAATTACATACATCTAGCAACGAAAGCAAAATAAGGAAACATTAGGTGTCCGTGCGCATTGATCCGAGCCAACCAGTTATGCAAAAATGTCGCCTAAATCCCGGTTGCATTAGTTCCCGCAACGCGTGCATAATTAGCAGCGCTAGCAGCGAACCCTGTCAGGGTTTCGCCTGAGCTGATGATTGTACTGGAAAAAGCGTAAGACCGTGGTTAAATGTCATTTCATATGGGATCGCATCAAATTATCAAGTTACTCATTGAAGGGTGTTGACTATAACCAATCCATGATGCTGCATACCATTCCGACAGCCGTACCCGGAGAGGTTCGAGAGTACATATATGCACTGAACGAACCAGGACATGCAATTTCGCTTATAATCCCTGCTGCATTAGTTCCCGCATAATGCACATCCTAAACGAGCATCAACAATATACAGGAACTGTCGTACTTGAAATAACACCCCTGGAGATTTTGGAAGTACTACCAACTTCGACTCATATAGCTAACCACAACACGAAGGAACTCCCGCATTCTATTGCTCTACGTGGGTACCTTCCGTCCGTCCAGACTCTGTTCCCCAGTTTAGCATCTCGGGTAACACTACCGGTTACCTTCCTGTGGGTACCATCCTTGACTATCTTCTCAAGGTTTGTCCTGATATACACATCCGCTAACTAAACTAGAGACAATAAACTATAGACAGATGAATTTGTCGTGTTATAACCAACGGAAGAAGTCAAGCCTTCTTGTAATGCCGGTCATCTTGGTGTCGCTAGCAGTCCCGGTGTAGAAACTCAATTACACCGTTTCATAGACATTGACTGCCGTACCGCTCACACGTCTATATTGCCCCTCGCACCCCTGAACCAAAGAGAATTCAATCGTATAAGTTACGGAGGTGTGGAAAATAGACGAACTGGAACCCGGGTCCTCGCAAAATATTGGAATCTTCAGGGGACCTTCATCACAACAAACCATCGTCAAATTTGATGGGGTGACAGGGGTGTATGGCATAAGTCAAGTTCGGATAAGAAACGCCCAAGTTAGTGAGGTTGTAGTCTCACTGGCACATAATTACTACGATCCATTCTGGCTACTTCTACTTAAACGTTCCAGGATCAACACACTTTTAGTTTGTTGATGTTGACGGCAATTGCATATTTCTCCAAACGTGTTTGAACTTCCTCCTTAAGCCGGATGTGATCGATTAAATTAGAGGGAGCCCCATGTTAGATGCGACTAATAAGATTGACGGAATACCACATGCATCGAGCTACTTTAATTACCGTCGCAATGACAATGTTTTCGGATGGCCTTCCTCAGGCGACGCGAAGTATTTATTGATCACGCGGCTGCAACATCGTCTGTTTCACCCTTTAAGTATCTGTGACATAAGATTTGTCTGAGTTTTATACTACAGTCGTTACTTATTGTATCAACATAACACAAAATTGGCTCGAGCGATTATCAATGCATTGAGAAACTGGCAAAAAGTCACAGTTACGATCTTGTCGACGGTGAGGAGATTTCCACCAGGCGTGATGTTTTTAGCACCCAACATCACCTGGGCGCCTTCGCTGTGACAAAACGAAATACCTGGTTTTAACAACGCCACCGGGTGCCCTGATACTGTAACAACCGAAGCACTGTGCTCACCGCACTATCAATTGCCAAGTAAAACATCAAGGGCCTGCTTGCTGTACAGAGAAAAGTTATGAGAAAAAAGAATGTGAATTCACCTCCGAATCCGTGTGTTATTTGTATAATGGTTGTACTAATGTGTCGAATCCCTAAATAAAGTCTCCATGCACGTATGCATACGCAGTCAGCTTATGCAGCCGAAACCTATTAGCAAGTATCAGGTTTAATACAAGTCAATATTCCCATACAACCTTGTAATCGTATCATTTCGGATGCTGAAATAAGTCTACATATACATGGAACACCGTGTCTCGATCCTGATATCTCCGCACATCTCTCTAGTTATCTAAATAGACGTCATTCATTTACTTGATCCCATCTGTAACTCCCGTCATGACAGCATCTCTCCCTGCATTGATCTCTATCTTTGTAAATGACATATGAACAACCGGTCGCAGTGGCCAAAACCAGTAAAAGCACTCCTCTTTGATTGTGAGTTCCAGCTCTTTCTTCCCGCCCTCGAAGTTGATTTTCCCAATAATTGTTTGCTTTTCCGAGTTAATGTGGACCACGGAGTTATGATTATTAAGTAAAAAGAATTGGGCTTTCGCATCGTCATCTTGCGCTACGATGAAGCGGCCAGGCTGGCCCTCGCCAAGGTTGGCGTATTCCACCTTGTGGTCTACAATGCAGAGTATTAAGCAAAAGCATCTTCAGAAAAAGTTTCATCCATACAAGACTCAAGGGGCACATACCTTTCCAACCAGATCCAGAGCTTTCAAGATAATGTATGTGCTTATCCTGATTGATATAAAAGAGGCGCATGCATTCGCTTGTGGGAAGTGCTTGCAGTGCGGTTCCCCTGATTGGCCTCGCTGCTGATGATAGACGACCGACGACGGACCATGAGGTTAAATCCTTGGACTGTGTGGCATTGAGATTTCCTTGTTCGTCCTGAAAAAAGACATTTACACCGGCCGGCATGAAGCCGCTAGCTAGTTTGCTATCGGGGTGAACTGTGATTCCTGCGTCTCCCAAGGACCCGGCTTCGATATTCCATTGATCCGCACCGATTTCGAATGAGTAACTCTGCAGAACATAACTTTCGTCAACGTAGAAGGCTAGTTTCTGATACGATCAGTGTTTATATACTAAATTTTCAGCCCTACGAGGAACATACTTCCGTTCCCCCAACCAAATAACTTGCTGGTGTATCCTGGTGAACGTCGGTAGCCACAGTCTTCTCATCAGTGCCAGTTGGCGTGAATAGGCTCTCGATCAATTCGCCGTCTTCGACACGGAGTCTGTCGTAATAACCTTCTTCCGCACCATCGACACCAGCTAAAGCAAGAAGATCGCTGATCTCTCTGGCATGGACAGTTGTCATTTTGAGTCGTTGTATGGTTGGATGAGTGAGCAGCTTGATTCGGAGGAAAGGATATAGGTGTCGGACTTTGATCTCAAATTCATGCCTAGAAATTCTCGAGCATATATGTAAATATAGATAGAAGATTTTGGAAAATTCTCATCTTCATACCACCTGGAGGATTCCGTAAGGCTCATGGAGCATGACAGAGTGGAACCTGTAGGCAGCTGAACAATGCCCGACTCTAGTTACCGAGGGATACACACCACCAATGAATTACGATTGAGGGATAAATGTACGTCGATGCTGGCGCTGCAGTTGTAATTGAAAGCCTACGTGTTTTCCTTACGCCAGTACAACAGCTATGCTAATTTCATGCGATATGTAGTGTTACTTGCCAGAAGAAGAATGATTACGCGCCTAATCCAACTTCACAGTCAGCGTATCATTTAAGCACGTTCACAGTTTCCCACTGCGATGTGGTAGGATTCGTTGTGAATTACCGGGGAGGTCAGGCCAATTACAGTATTGTTGACCTATTCCCGCTGTACCAGCCGTTTCAACGGAGCTATAGCACACCAAGCTAACGAACTCTCGTATAGACCTACGCAATAAAGCCAGTTACCGGCAGCCAATATAAGATAACTGCCGGGAATCTGTGGTACCTGCAGATTGGTATCCTGCTTTGAACATACCTTCTATACTCGGGACCGGAAGCCACATATTCGATGCTAATTTCGTACGCGCTTGATTTACCCCTGGTGTAATATGCCACATTGAGCGTTGCGCAGAGTTAGTAGTCATTATATAAGTAATGTGTGGTATAAGATGAAAACCGGACGGGGACCCCGTGTCACGTGATTAAGCGAAGACTGGATTTCTCCGGGTCCAGATAAACAATCGAATATGGAGGGGATGCTGTTTACTGCTCACACAAGGCATAACAGGTCACCGGTCGCGGACAACTGTATTGAATGAAAGGAGACAGCGGCCCTATAGAACTTATTGAGCATAGAATTTGCCATTTAACAATCATTCTAATCGGAGGAATATTCATTTTATTGGCATGATATGGAGTGATACTAATTGGAGGGTGGTTAGCATAACCCCCGCAATAACTCCACGCATACTTCTCTGATAAGGATGACTGCTAGACGTCAAATGATGTACTCAATGAGCTCTATCAGTCTGTGGCTTGATATTTAGATTCCATGGAGCCGTTGTTGAGCTGTGGCTAATCTTGTGCATTTGACACAAAGTAACGGCAATTCCCGCCCAATACCAGCCTGTTTTCACTTTTTGGGCATCCAAAATCCGTTTTGGGGACGGGATGATGAAGCCTACCCCGTCCCACATCCATCCTATGGTTAGGCTTATATACAAGGTAGACTGGCTATGCAAAGCATCCCTGGTCGTAATCAACTTCGCTTGGAGTAGGCAGCAGCAAGCGGTGAGTTGCGTGTTTGAAGTAAGACTGGAATAGTCGACAGAGATCCCTCTTTAGGACCTGTTCGCAAAAGCTATGTGGCTTGCGAATACTATTTCCTAAAAAGAGCTCACAATCTCACTTTGTATGCCACATGCAGGCAGTGTCGCACATGGATATTGCTGATACTTTCATTATTTATGTTCATGCGCGCATACGGCAAGCGCACTCGGCACTAGGATTTTGATAAGAGGATTACCCATCGTTATATATCGTTACATGGTTCGAGACCTCAAAACTCTCATGCTATATATGATTTTGCCATGAATTGAGTACAGTGCTGGAGCAAGTGCAAGGTACATGTGAAAGTATCCAGATCTATTGCTAGCTGTGCTACGTTACATTGCTATATTGAACAAGTAATCAAAGGGTTCGGTTACACAATAGATAAGCGTGTAAATCTGTGAATTGCTAAATCTTACCGAGTAACTTTCAACGTCCGGACTGGCATGAACTGCCACATCGGGATCCCGCTCCCGACCCGCTGTAGGGTACTGACGATATGCTGCAGGTCAATTTTAACTTAGATGACCGGAACGGCTTCCGTAACCGACATTGTGCATTTGTACTTGTCCAAGTAGCTGACGACGTACAATATGACCTTGAAAGCTCAAGTTCCGATGGCGGGGTTCGTGCAGCTATCACCACCAATTATCTTGGATACAGTTCACACTGGTAGATAGCGTTTCAACTGATACTGCACTAATTACAAGCGATACTTTCTATCCCAAAGGTGGATACTAGATGAATTCGACGATAGCCAAAATCGGATTCTAGCGGAACAGTAGGGCTCTCTGGTGGCGAGAGTAGGGTTCACTGGTGGCGAGTCGCCGCCTCGGTTGGAAATGAAAGTAAACCCTTTTTTCCGCCCTCACCAATGCACGACTGTACCAACAACCACCCGCGCATATAGATCACGTACGAAAATTTTTCACTTGTTGACACGTACATGTAGCGGTGGCGTGGAAAATCGTTGATTATCTCGTGTGTATATACATCCAAAGATCAAGAGAACCAGAAAAGGAGAATTGTCGATATAGTAAGCAACACGTAATTTCGGGCAAAAGTCTTCCACTATACCAACATCACTCAGGTTTGATGACGTGTCAAGCATAGCATTTCCGGGGGAGCATTGAACAAGTTGACGAACTCACATATCAAGGAGACCAAAAGAATCAGACTACCATGTCAACATATGCATAAATACATAAGCATAAGAAATGGACATCAAGATGCCTGTAGAAGTGGGCCCATTAGTGTATTAAATAACTAACCAGCAGTTAGCTCTGTGCTTGCGTGCAGTTTTCTTGGTGTAATAGGAAACAAACCCAGATCTCAAGTTCATCGTCATTGTCGCGTAGCTCCTTGAATTTTTCATCGAGTTTCTCTATATGCGAAGATGAGTGGATATGAAGACATACGGGATCCATGGCGGTGACTACCAGAAGAGCAAAAGATATAATCTTTAATTCTATCATCGTGCTGGAGTCGACTAAGGAATTTCTCCGCAGCAGAGTCATTTCCAATCTGACTGATCTGAAAATTGACAGCTGAACGGGATTATAACTAAGCTTAGCATTCGGCTATTCTGGGTAGCATGGGTTTCAAACCTCGCTTGTCATACCCTTTTGCCTGAAGCTTCTCTTTACACTCAATAATCGCCTTATCAAGTTCATCATCAGCCTCGTACGATGGCTATTGGGAGTGTTAGCTGTTTCTCCATGTAAATAGCTCAACAATGTGGCGAAAGGGAAGCGTGTGAAGGGTACATACACATCCGTCCGTGATAATTGAAATTAATAATGGTCTCTCCAGTGTATGACCCTTCTCTAGGTACTCATATACATACGGTTTCAGAATTACATCTCGCAATATCGTTCCGAGTTTAGTGCCTCCTGAATAGTTCGCTTCCGCTACCATTTTGGCCGCCGCATCTGTCGTTTTTACTTTCCCATATTTTTTATATAGGTCCTGTTCCTTGGTGTTAGAATTCAGAAATCTGATTTCCACGCCTTCGTCATCGGGAACCAAGTGTGTCGCAATCTCAGTGATCCGCCTGCTAACATCAATCATGGCATCGATCCGGTCCCCACTCTCTGTTTTCATGGAACCACTGTTGTCTAATGAGGTCAGTCTCCGAACGTCAAATCATAGTCCTACTGCACTAACCGCAAAACAGGATGGGCTGATATAGGCTAAGTTGTGTCAAGCCAAGGAGGTACTCAGGCTTTGCTAATGCTGTGGTTCCTTTATTGGCTAAGTCGCTCGCCTTTTTTACCACCGTTTGCAAAAAGGGACTGTCCATCGGGAAGAATTTGTCCAGTCCAGTGGTAGTGATATACTCGTTGATGCTTTTGTTGAACTCTACAGGATCGAACTTTTCCGCTGCAATTATCTCGGACTAGGTAGGTTGCATCAGTATCAGCATATGGATCCACTGACGAGTGCTCAGATAGTGCCAAGCCTCCGGAAATGAGACACAGACCCTAGGTAAATCGCTCGTGCTCCCCCTTATGCCCAACTTATCCGTAAGTGCGTTGTTGGTAAAGCGGTTGACAACCGCTACCATGTACTCGAATAGGGAGTTCACGGACTTGACCATGAACGATTTCGAAGCGACGGGTGAAAGAACTTCGCTCGGGTCTTTGAGAGCATCGATGTACTGCTTGTTGTCGATGAATTTTGCGTCTTCTGTACCTGAATGTTTCATTTCGACAGGGTGATCCTGTGACGCCTTATTGGTAAGAAGCAAGCTCAACACCTTCATGCCTAGCCCATTCCGAATTGCATTCATCAAGGGGGTAGTATTCAAAATTGTAGCGCTTGAGACACAGTTGACGTCAGCCCCTGCGCGGAGCAAAGTATTGGTGATACGGTATGCTTTCTCTTCGTCTTCAAGTCTTGTTGCAAACCACAGTGCAGTGCAGTCATGATCGGATGGTTCGTTAACCTGCGCACCATTCTGTAGGAGAAATCGAACAATATTAGGATGCCCACCTATTGCGGCAGAGCAGAGGGGTGTAACTCCGTTTGGGTTCTTCTCGTTAATGAAGCCGCCGGTTAGTGTCCAGTCGAGGAGTTGTTTCTGAGTAAGTGTTCCAGCTCTGGCAGCTTGACATACAGGTGTCACCATAATTATATTATAGATCTGAACCACAGATGTTTTGGCTTGAACATTCAAAGGAAATCCAGGTGGAGTGAGCGAGCGCCAGAGTAGTAGTTGGAGATGTGAGAGAAGCTATGTAAAAGAGACTAATTCAAGTCAACACACTTAGATGTGTTTAGCCTCAAAGGTATCTCAGCGGATTTTGGGGTGTACAATTGAATTTTAGAAAACGGGTATTTTGCTGGCGCAATAGCGATTATCACAAGCAAGCACAATTGGAAACTACGGGACCTATTGCTGCTGCTATGTCACTTGTCCGTGTCAGATGAAACACAGTTCCTCATCTGGTTAGTTCTTTTTCATGCAAAACCATTTGAGAATGTTGCATTGAGATGAGCTGTGCTCGAATGCCTTATAATCCACGCACACTGATAGCAAAATTCAGGTGAGCGAAGTACCGCTATCTGAGGTACTAAAGCCTAACACACCCCCAGAGTAGCTGCAAGCTCTAAGAGCACAACGCTAAGGGATCATCTAAAGCAGGGATCCATATAGTCCTAGTAATCCGGACGCCTCGCATCTAACGCTGCAGCACTAGTGCAAAGTACTGCGTCAGGCATACGTGATCCGGCTACCGGGATTCAGAATCATATGTGCGCCGTTGTACTCCCATCTCCCCACCCCCCACATCACCTTACCACATTATCCTGGACCCCAGAAAATAGCTATGCGAGACTCAGTACCGCTTCCCCTAACCCTGGTACGCAATCAAGTTCAATTGTGACATCAGCTTCTCCACCAGATATTACTCCCAGAGAAGGAAAGTTTAAATGTCCCAGAAAACGTGAAGTGCCGGAGATGAGGGTTCCGAACCGTCTATCCATACTGGCGTCTTTCGGGGCCCGGCACCGCCGTCCGGACCGGGTGCGCACTTTGTTCGCCTGGGGCGTCAAGGGCAGAGGCTTAAATCCCTAAGGCCCGTTCAGTGCGGCTGTAGGTCGCTAGCGGAGGTTACCATTTCCGGATGTGTATAATTCCAGCCGGCAACTAGGCAGGCAGCCAGGCGGCAACTAAGCCGAGCTTATCGTGTGTGCAGCCACACCAAAAACAGGAGGTAGGATCTGAGACTTGACGTGTATTTGATAGCTTCTTACCCCATTAGCATAGTCCCTACATCGTTGATCTGCATTGTCTACACTGTTGACCAGCTCCATAGAGTTGGGTGGGTATAAGTGGCATGTTTGTATTCCCATCTTTCAACATTACGCATCACGTCCAAAGATTGTAAGGCCCTGAAGGGTTGTAGTCAGCATATTGGAAGTCCTAGGGCAAAAGAGGGCAGGAATTCTCAGCCCGGAAAATTGCATTCCAGGATCGGGCATAGCTCTGCCTGTACGAGACCGACGGTTGGGAAGCCTGCCGGAGATTCTGGAACATTATGCGGTGTACCCGCATGAGGCTGTGAGTTTCAGCTAGGCGGTAAATTCCACATTTAGTAAGACATCCCGCTTGTTTTGCTGCAAAGGTTATATCATGGCTACTAAAAGCGAAGAATTTGCCGAATAATCTGCAGTATAACGTATGTTTATGCCCTGAAACAGGTGCAGAAGCAGCAGACTCTCCTAGCGGTGGGAATGTTTCGGGATTAACTAAACAGCAAAGCCAAGACCGAGAAGTTACTAAGCTGTAAGCAGAGGCCCCAGTCCAACTTCCGATGCACTTACACCCATGGTCGGGACCTCGTACCAACTGTAACCAAGACCGTATCAAACCGTCACAAACATTTCAATGGCTTGGCCCCTGGGCATTAGCGCTACTATCGCTCTATATTCCCATGTTTAATCGAGTGCAGGTGATATCCCCTTGTATGCCAAGTACACATCGGAATTCTGTCCTGGCAGGTGCCTAATTCTCCATTAAGCTGCAGCAATTATAGCTTGAGTTTCGCATACGATAAAGTAAGGCAAAAACCTGATTCGTAGCCAATGAATGCCGTAATGGGAGATGCGCACAGAGATAGATGTACTAGTAGCAATATCTGTGCCCATGCGATATGGCTACAGCTTCAAGCACGTTCTCAGAGTCGAACACTATCGCTGATAATATAAAGCTACAGCGAGAGAGCATGTTGTAGCCAATCAACTAGTTTGACGATGTCTACCTTCTTTTTAAAAATCGGAGCAGCTATCCATTCTTCGTGGAGCTCTGTCATTTATTTTATCGGCCTCTCTTTAGGAGACTCGTCCAGAGCCACTTTGGACCCCAAGCGATGGGCGAAGGTCATATGCCGGCTCGATTTATACATTGATCTAAATGCCCCTCCAGCTATAGGCACTGGGTTCTTTCTCAATGTTCCGGGAGCTACCAAAGATGTTTTAGTTACCGCCGGCCATAACTTAATACGACCCCCGAATAGTCCCGGCGATAAACCCCAGCGGACCCAACAGATCGAAGTAAGACTTTACGATTCAGATGGAAATCCAACCACTGAGAAGGTCGAGCCTAGCGATTATCACATCGCAGCGCCATACGAACAATCGCAGACTCCCGGGAACGCCGTCCATGACTACGGAATAATTCTATTAGATCGGCCAATAGTTGATGGCAAACCTAAGCCTAGAGAGGCATTCGGGTTCGATATTGTTCTTGCGGCTATGGACTTGCAGTCGAAGGAACTAGGAATTAACTTAATCGCATTTGTCGGAGGCTATCCGGGAATACTAAACAAAACTCCGACGTCTGAGTTCCGGCAGGGTAGTGGTACCTTTGGACGGCACAAAGACCGGCAAGTTCTCTACCATGCTGGCACTGACCAGGGAATGAGTGGGGCACCTATCTGGGTTAACTACGACGGTGAAGAAGTTGTTGTTGGCATACAGTGAGTCATTCCATTATTTAATGCTACTGCATTAACCGACACCAATTTTCCAGTAATAATCATGAAGAGGTCAAGGGAGAAGGTAACAGAGGTACTCGGCTAGAGATAAGAACGATGCAAGACATATGCAAATGGACGGGCGCTGATCTCGGGCTACTCGACAAATCCATCATGGTTAACGATACTAAAGATTCCACCGAACTCTCACACAAGGAACTATACATACAACTCGGATCCTCAGACACTTCGTCCTCAAGTTCTCCGCCACTTGGTCATGCACGGTCTGGGATTGGACGAGATACATTCAAGACAACATTTGACATCATCCATGCGAAGGCTTCACCCACATATGCCCCCAGCAAACATCCACAGTTTGCACTTGTCCATGGTCGAGCAACAGGTTTCCCGCGATTCTTACAGTTCAATACCGATCCTAGTGCAGCACCACGCCAGATTATCGGTGTTGAAAACCTCAGTTCTGCATGCCTGGTGCAATTCCATTACGAGAAGTCAATGGTACAGTCCGATCAGATCGCCGCCCACCCTTTCAATATTGTAATGGCACCTCATCATAAAGACCTATCTGGCAGAGTACTACTGGCATTCAAGGTTGTTTTGGCCCCTGGGAATATACCACCCGTAGATAACACATTTGGTCTTCCGCTGGAGAGCCTTGGTTTATTACTTCGAGCTAAACGCTACCGGCCAGGGGTAAGTCACCTGAAGTCTGACTTGATATCGCGAGCGACTAACAGTTCCATTCGCGCAGACAAAAGGCCAGACAGATTACGACCAGTTTGTTAAGGTATAATTTGAGATTGGAGAGAGACGATGGTGGTAGAATGTTGTGAAATTTGGGATAAAGTTATGAAGGAAAACTATGGCCACGCAAATGAATAATACCAGCCACTGCCCATGTAGAGTTTGGATTTTATATAGTAGAGCGCGATAAGATGGTTGAATACTGTGTAAGAAGGGTTTTCCTGTTGCTTTGGAAGGCGGCGCGTTTTTAAATGTCGCACAGCTACAGCGAGTTATGCTTCCATTATCGGCACCCTAATGGCTAAGTCAGATCCACCCTGTTGCATGATTTTTTGCGTCAGTTGCAAGCACGCTCGCAACAAAACGAAACTGAAAGGTTTGGAAGCCAGGATCAAGTGTCATACAAATTTAGAGAAAGCAAATGTCCAATGGGGTATGGAAACATTTAGCGTGCCAGTGCATTGAACCGAGCCAAGCTGTTGTGCAAGAATCTCGCTTCAATCCCTGTTGGATTAGTTCCCGTAATGCGCAAGCCACGCGAAACATGCTGCACAAGCACCAAACCCTGGCAGAGTTTTACTGGGGTCAGAGATTGTTCTAGAAAAAATGTAAGACAGTAGCGAAACATCATTTCCTCTGGGGTCACATCAAATTATCAAGCCATTGAAGGCATAGCATCTGGTAACCTATAACTCGGAAATGATCACCACCGGTGACGGCGATATTGGCGGAGTGACCACAGTTACTCGTGCAGCAAGGGCGCCACTTTCAGGGACTATAATGGCTAGATGTCGGCCGTTACTTGTCATCTAAAATTATACGTCTACTATGATACACGGCCAATTCTATAGCTCATATCTGTTCGACTAACTTTACTTGAATAACCCCTGCCAAGTACTTGTCTATCAGGAGACAACGATGTCCTCAGAATAGGAAACGGCTGAACTGAAATGAAGAAGTTACGTTACAACTATCGCACAATATGAAAATATGTATAGCCATCAACATAACAGATTAGAGGTACCCGGGTGTCAAAAACCTATTAATTCTTCTCTGGCGATACGTTTACTGCGGTATAAACATTTTGATACAACAAACGCATCATTGGCATCCTCAAGTATTCAAAAAGTCTTCACTAACGCAACAAAATCTGTAAGTCGGCAGCAATTTGTTAAAAAAAAGCTACTTTGCTGGGATTAATTGCAGGGTTTTTGTTGCAAAAGGTTTTTGTTGCAAAAGGTTTCACTGCATAAGTTATTTCAAACGTCTTTGTGGACATATCATAACATCACCAAATCCGCACGGCCAATGGTGTCAGTGTTGTTGCATACCATGACGGGAAGGTCTATGCTTCTGCCTGTTTTTAGGTACTGTAGCCCTACCCTAGTAAATTTAATTGCCATAAAAGAGCTCGAAACGGCAAAATAATAACTTCTTTAGGTGGTAAATTGAATTGTACTGGCCGCATCAATAGTGGCTCTAGCTCATTGGTTTTTGTCATATTTTTTGTTGAAACATGGGGCGAACCGTGTGCGGTATAGACTTAGATACAGAAAGAAGAGAGAAGGAGAAAGATGCGAGTTATATATGAGAAAGAAGTGTGCCCTTACTACCAGCCCCGCTAGCGGCCAGCTCTATATATACATGCAACATTTTTAACTGAAAAAAATCACCCATTTTATGCATTGTTAGGAATTACCTAGGTTGCTCATCATTGTAGGTAGTATCGTACTGTTCTCAATGGTCAAGACATTAGTAGTCCCAACCAGTGTTCCTAAGCGGCCCGGCCTCCATTCTGAAAGCCTGCGCTAAGGGCGGCCGGCCGCCAAGAAACAGCCTGCAGATCGGCCGCCCCGCCGCCAAGAGAAAGCCTGCAGGCCCGGCCCTCATTTAAAAGCCGCCGCTAAGGGCGGCCTGGCCGCTTAGGAACACTGGTCCCAACCAGGAAACCGACATAGGTGTTCTCTGTGAATATGGTGTTGTCTATACCACTGCAGCCAGTACGGTACCGTATGGTAATGCAACCGGAGTGTTTTGGTTCGGGTTGGGGCGGGATATATATTACTTTCATGCCCTTCCATACCCCTTAAACAGCCATAAACCTCGGTTTTCAAGACGATGGAACCACGAAAAGAAATGCTAAATGCGAATCCAGCAATGATCAGTGCGGAGAGATTGTACTCCACATACAAGATTCCAGTTACAGCACCACAACATGCCTTCCTCTTCCTGCACCTTGAATATACTGCCCATTAGCCGTGTCCTTGCGTGCTAAGTTAAATACTTAGTTACTTTCCTGCAGTCCGACACTTACTCCTGTGATTCTTCTTTGTTCTGGTTGTCTCCCTACCAACGCTGTCGACCAACGGATGCGACACCTCGACACACCACCTCACCGCTAGCTTTTGCCAAGCCGTGAGTCGTTGGCCAACCAAAAGCCGCCCCGTTTTTTCTCTACAGCTTCAGGATGCCTAGAGACGGGCACCCTTCGAGGACCCCAGTGCCCATGCCGGGTCCATCCACACCTAAAACTGATTCCTCCCGCTTCAGCTTGTAAAGGGAGATGCTGGAAGAAGATGGCTTGTGGGAACTGGACTCTAATGGTTCATGTTCCGGCCACTGCACCTACGATTCCGATCACGATAGCGACGGCGATGCGACTGTTGGTTCCACGATGCTTCCTATTTTTACTAGTTCTGGGGAAAAGAAGAAGCCCACAAAGAAGAAGGGGAAAGGCAAGAAAAAGACGCCGGCACCCAGATATAAAACTTTGGGAGGTTCTTCAAAACTCCTAGTGGCGGACCTCGGTCCAGCACAACACCAGAAACGATTGGTATCTTAGGAGGTTTTCGCCAACGAGGATCAACAGGAAGAGATGCGCATTGAAATACTTGAGGAATTGGGCGGCAAGGCCTTTATCTCAGTTATGGAAGGGAATTTGTAAACTCTACTCAAAAATCAACAACCTGAGAACGGAAGGGTTGATGCTCAAAACAGCTGTAGTGAGCCTTGTGGCGCAAAATAAAATGATGTGTGAAGTTGGGGAGATTGTGGCAGACCCGGAATTGCAGCCACCAGCGACACCACAAACAGACACAATGGATCTGACGGTTAGGCCACATCCCTTACTGCCAGCACCACAGAAGCGGGTAGGAACGCCATTGGCTGGTGAGGTAACAACTCGTAATTGGGCCAAGCAGGTCCAAAACCACATCGCGATGTTTATGAATATTAGTGAATTGGATGCGGAAACAGGGCTACCGGGTAAACCATCGAGATTCACATTCCCATAACACAGCTTAATCCATTCTCGACATGCTTGAGCTTCGGCAACAGTAATCTGGAGAGAGCATGATAGAGGAGAAATAGAAAAGGGTGGAAGCCAACAGAATGCGGAGAATCCAAGAAAGAGAAATGGTAGAGGGAGGACTGGCGGATCACACAATCGAGAGACCAAACTCAGAAATATGATGACATGCAGGAAGGAGGATAATGATCGGGGAGGAAGACGACCTGGAGGGCGGGGAGGATAACAAAAGAGGGAGGAGTCAGAAGCCCAGGAAAGGAAAGATTGAGATCAGCGATCGCGACAAATTTGGCTCGTTAAGAAATATGATGATTAACGCGGAGTCACAGAAGTGTATGACCGCAGTGGTGGAAGGTATAAAAATTGGCGACCATGTGAGCGATAACCGAGCAGGGTTTAGGAATGAAGGAGAGTTGCAAGAGTTGCAGTTTAGATCGCGCCGGTACGGTTTGAAGATCCTGCAGGGCAAGAATGTACTTCACGACTCTCTTGGGTTTTAGTTTGCATTTATGGCTTTGTGTTCTTGGCGGTTTGTGTTTTGTGGCGAAGTAGGAGGGACAACTTTGCCTAGGAGCGAGGTTGGTAGAGTTTCAACGGCCTTGTGCCCTCTGCCGACTGAAGACCGAGGAAGTTCCAGGGAAATGGGTTTAAAATGCCATGACCACCAGTGGTCGGCCGGCTTATGGTAACTTAGCTGGGCGCCTCCCTTCGGGGGCGAATGCAAAATGATTACAAACAAACAAACAAACGCTGTCGACCACCATTCTACTAGAAGTAGACACCTAACATTCCCTACGACTCGGTACGCTTGATCTTATCGCTACACGGGATGTTTCAATTATTCAATAGACAAGGTGAGAAGGACGCCGTACAATCTTCTTCTGCATCCCCGAAGACGCCGAATGTACGGGGCATCGTCGACAAATTGGAAAGGAGCAAGACTGGCATGATGATATGATGAATAGGCGAACGCACGAGTTAATTCACTCTAACGCTGCTGAGAAGCGAACAGCGGCGACTTCTTAACAGATATAACTAGTAATCCTCCATCGCAGATTCTAAATCCTCTATTTTAGGAGTGTATGAAAGGGCTTTGTTGTAATATTCATTGGGATTCTCGTTGTCAGTGCCCTCGTTGAGTATATATCCGATATTTCGGATAGTATCCACTATCCATAAACAATTATAGCGACCCTGATGTTGCTCGTATGCAGTCTGAGCCCGGTTATAATAATGTATTGATATTGAGCAGACGCCTCGTTCGTACAATACCACCGCCATATTCGTGAAAATTGCGAGTAGAGGGTGGTGAGAAGTTCCCAGAGTTCTCTCAAACTCCTCTATAGCCCGTGAATAATGTTGCAAGGCATCGTCTAATTGACCAAGTTCAGCATAGACGTTGCCCAAATCGACGAGTATCAATAGTGGGTGAATGTTGATCCATCGCGCAGCGTTCCTCATCTTTGGTCAACTTCGTTGTAAATACCTCAAGTACTGTACAACGGGCACTGTCCTGTATTGTGCTATAAACTGCTAGCAATATTAATGTAAACCACCAGCGTGGTTGCGTTCTGGCGGGTAATCTCAGGCGGATACCATCAGATATGGGTTCTATGTGTCGAAGTAGTCTAAAACCGGGGGTGTTATACCCGACTGGTGGGGATGGTGATCGCGGTTCAGTCGGTGGTGCGCAGGGTGAAGTTGGGTGCTCAGATGGCGTTCCCATGTATGACATTGTTGAAACTCGAGCCATAATCAGATTGTAGTTCGTGAATCATCTGAGGGTGGTTGAACCAGATATCTTCCCATAAAGTTTCACCTGGCGACGGGAAATCAATGTCGATATCACTGGATGGTATTTCGCGGCGTGGATCGGGGTTAGGGCTACGGTGTGGCTGAGGTTCTAGGGTGGAGCTCGAGGGTGCCATGGACGCTAAGTTTGGAGCAGGTAGCTGCGGCTGGCCCATAAACGGCAAACCACTGTCTGTGGATTTCATATTGCTTCTAGGTCTTTCTTCGCTTACTTGCGTAACTAAATCGATCGACATCGGCATCAAAGGAGGCGAGTTCACATCTTCAATAGAATCCAGGGAGCGGGGCGTCAGATATTCGACATACGATGGCGTAGCTATTATAGGTAGCTGTCAGTATCATTAACATGCAGCAGGAGAATTGGCGTGTTCTTCTAATTCTTTCTCAAGTTTTTTCCGCCATCGGTCTAACTTCTCGTCGCTGACATGTTGACTGAAATAAATATGAAATTGTCTTTCCTTCGCTCAGGCGCTCATCTTGCTTTTTAGCATTGGTATAATTCTGCGTTGCAGAAGGTTTTTCGCGATTTTCAAGTCTTTAATTCTCTTTTTGTATTGTGCGATACTAGATGGAAAGTAAGAATGTCAGAAAACCTCGAAGGTGAAGGAGATGTGATGGTGGCATCACACGCACATTGCGTGGAAGCCATCCCTCTCCATGATTGTTTTGAGATCCGCGAGTTTGATTCTATGTTCCAGTCCATTCACGGAGGCGGTTCCTCCGCGGAGTACCTAGTCAGTTCACGGAGGCCCACCTTCCGTGAAAGAACCGTCCATTCACGGAGTTCATACCCCACCTCCGTGAACTGACTAGTTCACAATGATTCCACCAGTCCAGCAATTGACCAGTCCGGACCGGGTCCGTCCAAGTCCAGTCCAATCCAGTCCGAGAAATTTTTGGACCGGGCTCGGACCAATCCCCAA
>Ga0307515_10005373_pt1 | contig 25977 bp, 23 predicted proteins | sample 17_EM_MG_FD_194513 | JGI IMG/M metagenome (GOLD analysis project Ga0307515, IMG submission 194513) | Populus trichocarpa ectomycorrhiza microbial communities from riparian zone in the Pacific Northwest, United States - 17_EM | ecosystem: Host-associated > Plants > Roots > Unclassified | place... | reverse complement strand
TAGATAGTTATTCGGTTGTTCTTTAAGTTTTATGATGATAGATATAAATATATTGATCTGTAATAAAATTCAACTAATGTAATAAAAAAAATTAAGAAAAAAAAAAAAAAAGCAGAGATAACTGGAATTGGTGTCCCTTGTCAAAATAAAGAAGAAAAAAAGTAGGACAAAGTTTTAGCATCCACCCAATATTCGACGATCCGAACTCAGGCCAGCCAATCGATTTTGTCTAATATTCGCTACCCAAAAAGAGAAAAGATATTCTAAAAAAATAAATTGATTTTGCACACGTGCCAACTAATTTTCACAAATCTATTTTTTTTACATTTAACTCTGCGAATGTTCTGTACTGTAATACAGATTTTTTTTAATTTTAAATTATATTAAAATAATAAATATTAATTTAATATTTTTTAAATAAAAATCATTTTAAAAAAGTACTTCTACGGCAAGAAAAACACTCACGATCATTTCTTAAGGACACGCTCTCCGTTTATCCAGCCACGTTACATCAACCATGATTATTCAAAAAATTCAGGGGAAGTAAAGTTCCTCCACTCTTACTGTACCATCACATTCCCATCCACTCACCAGTCTACGCGTGGCAAATAAAATCTTGAAACTCTTCTTTCTCCGCCACAAGTTTCCCACGCTAATCATCACTGCTTCACAGGATAATTTCTCAATAATAAAAATATTTAAGTATTCTCCGTTTATCTAAGAATTTAAACACCTCACGAATCTCAAGGCCCACTAAATTAAGGAGGAGTTCCAAAACGGTACCGATCCTGTGACCTCAACCATCACACCACCACCAATATTTTACCCCTACCCTGGTAAAGTTTTTTTACCGCAATATTTTGTCCTTGTTATGTATCTTCAAACGAAATATAGGTAAAAGAGTTATTTTTTATTTATGTTTTGAAACAAAAAATATAAAACTAGTGAAAAAATATATATATTTTTATCATTTTTATTTTAAAAATACAGAAAATTATTCTAAAATTTTTATAATATAAAATTTATTTTTTCACATTTTCTTTGACTAATTAAACATATATTTAATTTTTTTATATTTGTATATGTTGTCCAAAAACTAAAGAAACGCAATTTAAAGTGATAACCGTTTCGGAGGCTCAATCACAGCAGACCATGTCCATTCTCGTCATTTCATAATTCAAATTTAAAATTAACCGGCTTTAGAGAAAATGCCAGCGTGGCATTTCAAGTCTTTTTAGTAATAATCTATTCAATCTAATTCTATGCATAGCAAAGACAGAAAGAAGACCTCTCTCTTTCTTTTACTAACAACGGATTATTGGACTTTCATGCTTAACGGCGTTAGAATTAAGTCTTAACGGTCTCCCAGCCTCATCTCTCTCTCATGGTCTCGTGTTTGTAGGAAACTGGTCTAGTTTTTGCAACCACCGTCTTTTTATTTTTTTCATTTTTATCTCCGTTAAGGGAAAAAACAACCACGCCCATTCTCTCTCTTTCTGGCGAGAGGTCTCAATCTCGCCGGAAATTCTGTTTCTCACCGCCGGAGAATCTGATTCTTAGCTGAAGAGAGAGGAACTTTGTAATTAAAAAAATTGAAGAAATAAAATATAGGGGAGGTTAACGTGCAATGCAGGGAAATTAAAAGAGAATCAAGGAAGGAAGGCAGTGTTTGGTGGGAGGATCTTACACGGCAAAGATGCTATGCTACTAATAAGTTGATACCTTCTTCCTTCAATTCCCTTTCCTTTAGCCGTAATTTATTCGATCTCTCTCGTTTGAATTCTCTCTGTTTAAATTCTTCTCTTTTCTTCATTTCTCCGCTATGTATTTTTTCCCTCCTCTCTCTCTCTCTCTCTCTCTCTCTCTCCGTGAATTGGAGTCTGTTTCTGTTCTTTAATAATTGAGGTCCGTTTGCTGGTTACATTTGTTTCGCTCCAAGGTGGGCTTTTGTAATTTTGATTATCTGATCGGTTATTTTTCTGGAGTCCAAAAATGTTTAAGGTAACTGGATTTTGTTAAATTTAAGCTGTTTTGGATCTTTTTGAAAATTGCACCTGCAAAATTTGCATTGAATTAACAATTCCGTGTTTAATTTTTATTAATGTTTTAACTTAATTTAATTTATTTTTCTATGTTTGGTTGGTGTGAATCATGAGAGGTTATTATTATTATTATTATTATTATTATCAAATGAAGGAATAATTAATTTTGTTTTTGTTGTTTTGACTTGCTATAATTGCTTACTTTCCAATTAAGAGCTTAAGCTGAAACAACTTGCAGATTTTGGTATAAATGAAATTAATTATTTGTAATCCTATCATCTATACTGTGCTTTTATCAAGTTGCCTAGTTTTGCCTTACTTTGCTATCTATAACTGTCCAAATTTTTGCCTTGCAGAGTTTCCGTAGAAGCATCTGAGATATTTTTTACACAAGTGTTAATGCAACAGCGGAGATCGAGTTTTTTCTTTGGGTGGGGGGGTTTTATATAGTCTTGTTTTAGGCATCAAATCATAATGCCATCTGAAATAATGGACTTACAGGGTTTGTCCTCATCATCATTTTTCTCTGAAGATGCTTCCTTTCCCAGTGAGGTACAACTGGTGGTGCATTTTTGTGTTTCATCCTTTAGTTTAATCATTTCCGATTTTGTTTGATGGTTAGATTGCATGTTTATAAGGGTTTATTTATTGGTGTAGATTGTAGTGCTTAATTGATTTTTTTATGTGGTTTTTGTTTGAATTGTTATTGATTGATTTTGTTTTCTATGTGTGGCAGAGGCAGGTGGGGTTTTGGAAGTCAGACACAATGCCTGATCAACGCGGTCAGTATATTCGAGATACGCGTAGGTTTTACGGTTTTGATTCATCAGATAGACTGCCATTACATGGATCTTTTTTTTTTGTTACCTTTAGATCTTTTTGATTGAGAACTTGCAATTGTTTGTATGGCAGCTAAGCAGTATGTTGGTGAATTCCTAGGACATAACACAAGTGTTTTCTTATAGTCAGCCACTTTATAACTCTTTATCTTTCTTCCCAAACTGGGATCTGATCGTTTCTAGATTCTCACCTTTTTGTTGACTCATGATTTTGTTGTGTGGTTTAGAAGGTTGGATATATCTTTCAATTCTGTATCCCAGATCCCTAATAAGCCACGTGTACATTAAATAATTTATTAAGCATCTTGAATTGGCAAATGAAGAATTAGCTCCATGGGATGATGTAAGCTGCTATTGATGACGTGTATAGGGTGATGTAAACTGCTATTGATGACATCTATAGGATGACGTATTCTGTTGTTATTGAGAATATAATGGTTTAATTTTGTGAATATGGTTTATTGACCTGCCATAGTTTCTACCATGTTAAAGATATTATTAGTTAATGAATATCTAATCTGATCCGTCAATCAATCATGTGCCTCTAATAATCTTGTAGAAAGAAGGAACCAGAAGGAAACATAAATCGGATACTTATACGGCTCCTTTCACTTGGATTTTCTGCTGTCCTCGAAAGTGTTTTAATAGAAGCACAATGTAGTCTGTGTGCTCAGTTTCGATTGGTATAGGCGGGGCTGGTTCCATATTGAAATTTAATCAGAATTTTAGAATGTACTCTACCATGGAATTAATTATTGTTGTCTCTAAATTCTGTAGCAAACTAGTCTTTTTAGTGCATGATCAGTTTGTGAAATTATGTCATTGCTAGGTGAGTATAGCTCTTCTATTATGGTAAGCGAGTTTTCTTATGGAATAGAAACTGATATTATTTGTTGAAGAGCAGTTGGGAAATCATATGTCTTGTCACCCAGTGAGAAACTTGTAGCTGTGGAGTCAGTTCAATCGCTTGAACATCCTCAGCCTTCCCTAATGCATGACCAGAAAATGAATCATAGCTTAGATAAGCATGCAGTGGGAGCAGAGAGAGCATTAAACCGGTCCTTCACTTTGTTGAGACCCGTGGACAACGATACTGGTACAGGGACCAGTTTGAATGTACAGCCAACATCTTATTTTGCAGAAGTTGGCAAAGTGAATGCGATGGCAACTCAGCACGAGAATAGTCTCTTCTCAAGCTCGTTATCAGAATTATTTAGTAGGAAGTGTAAGTTTTTTTTTCTCAGTTGGCTTGTTTTTGCACACCTTGTCCGCAAACTTCCATGTAAATTTAAACTGTGTGCCACATGCCAGCCTTTCCCATATCCAGATTTGGTTTCTAGGATGTAGTCTCCTTTTGGGATACCGCAATCTGATCTACAGTTTCATGCTCTTGATGCAGTGAGATTATCTTCAACCAATTCTCTATATGGCCATTCCGTTGATACCATTGCCTCTCACTTTGAGGAAGAGGAACCTTTTCAGTCTCTTGAAGAAATTGAGGCCCAAACCATTGGAAACCTTCTTCCCAATGACGATGACTTGTTTAGTGGGGTGACTGATAGAGTAGAAAATATCAACCATCCCAGTGGTGGAGATGATATGGAGGATTTGGACTTTTTCAGCAGTGTTGGAGGGATGGATTTGGGGGATGATGGTTCTGTGGCCCAGATTGACTCTGAATTTCATGGAGGAGCTTCTAATGGTCAGCTGGGGGCATGCAATCTTTCAGTGGCAGGAGAACACCCTTACGGTGAACACCCTTCTAGAACGCTCTTTGTGAGAAATATAAATAGCAATGTCGAAGAGTCTGAGTTAAGGGCTATATTTGAGGTATGTGTTTGACATGGTGCTTTAATTTGTCTTCCACCCATGTTATTAACTTGAGCTATTTGTCTTCAAAGAATGTTTCACTGATTTTTATTATTTTTATATTGAATGAGCAGCAATATGGTGATATTCGTACACTTTATACGGCTTGCAAGCATCGAGGTTTTGTTATGATATCCTACTACGATATTAGAGCAGCCAAAAACGCGATGAAAGCACTACAGAATAGGCCTTTGAGACGTAGGAAACTTGACATTCATTACTCAATTCCAAAGGTGGATTTTGCTGCCTTTCCTGGTTGTATGGTTGTGCATAGTCCATCATCACTTTACTTTATCAGAATGGCAGTCCCTTTGTTAGGATTTGTACTCTCTTGCATACTTTTGACATTTTTTTACATGCATCAATCTTGTTACGTGACCTGTTTCCTTTCTAATTACTTTTGTCAGGACAACCCTTCAGAGAAAGATTTTAACCAGGGCACTCTTGCTGTGTTCAACCTTGATTCTTCTGTTTCAAACGACGATCTTCGTCAGATATTTGGCGTCTATGGAGAGATCAAGGAGGTGAGCTTGGTTGCTGATTTTCATATATTGTTGTTGAGAAACTCTACAACCAAGGCATGAACCCACATTGCTCTTGCATTGCAGATTCGTGAAACCCCACACAGAAATCATCACAAATTTGTTGAATTTTATGATGTGAGAGCTGCAGAGGCTGCTCTTCATGCATTGAACAAGAGTGATATTGCTGGGAAGCGGATTAAGCTTGAAGCAAGCTGTCCAGGGGGTTTGAGACGGTGGGTATTGTCCAACCATACTAACTCTCCATTTATTTTTCCCCACATACTTTCTTTCTTTCTACTTTTGCTTTTGTTTATTTTGATTACCTATCCAATATAAGTGGGCGAGTAGCAGAAATATTTCCTCTCTTTCCATGTTTGGGTGGGATAAAATAGGCCAAAAACATTAGTTTTAAGCAGACAGAACCAATGGGTTTCCCAGTTCGCATTTACATTTTAATATCTATACTTGCTTGGCAAGATTGAAATGCAAGACCCGCTCCATCCTCACCGTTTATTACTTTTTGTTGTCAATATTCAACTAATAGCTGGTTCATCATTTCTGCTGAATGGACCTAGACTTTTCTTAGGATCTGTTGCTAAAGTCTAGGTTTATTTTGGTTTTTGGCTGCAGTTTATTGCACCAGATTCCTCCTGAGTTGGAACAAGATGAATTTGGGCCTTTCGTGCAGCAGAGCAGCCCTCCCAATAACTCAACTACTGAATTCTCTGGTAAGATTGTTGGAAATGAGATATCCTACTCACTAAATAAATATCCATGTCTCTCATGAAGCATTGTTAACAGGAACAGTTATATCCACTGGCATGGATAATGGGCCTATTTTGGGAGCACACTCTGCAACACAAGCCCCGTTTTTTGAATCTGCATTGCATCATGGAATCTCTTCTAGCGTTCCTAACAGCATGTCCTCACTTTCAAGAGTTGAATCAGCTGGCAATCAAACTGGCTTTGCTGAGCTCAGTCACTCACCAGGTCATTTGAAATTTGATATCCAGAGCACTTTAAATTTTCATCCTCATTCACTTCCCGAGTATGATGGTCTAAATAGTGGTGTTCACTGCAACTCTCCTGGAGCAATGGCTGCAAACATCAATCCAAGGCTACTTGAAAGAATTGATACCCGGCATTTAGCCAGAATTAGCCCAAATGGAAACCCAATTGAATTCAGTGAAGGAGGTAATTGCAAGGGATACCTTGCTGAAGTTGTCTTTTCATTTGTTTTTATCAGTTTTCTGACTCATATAGCTGGCAAAGCCCAGTGGTGCTACTAACAATACTGAAAGTTTTCAGTTGGTTTGACTCACAAAAACTAAAATTTCACACTTCCCTATCTTGTCCATGGAACTCCAGGAATTTCTAGATCAAGGTTTATAGGTTTCGTTGCGTCCATTTGATTCACTTATTTGCTAGTTTCACATGCAGATAATTAAAATTGAGATGTTAGAAAGATATACATGTTAAACGATTGAGTTTCTGGCCCAGAAGAATACTGGTGATTATTTGTTGCAATTTTGAATTCTCACAAAGATTCATTTGTCTGGCCTTTGCTCCATTTTATCAGTTTTTGGATCTGCCCGAAATGGAAGCTGCTCTCGACCTGGACATCACTATACATGGGGTAACTCCTATCATCACCAGCCCCCAGGCATGATTTGGCCAAACTCCCCATCATTTGTCAATGGAATTTCTGTAGCTCATCCTGGACCACGGCTGCATGGACCTCCTAGAGCACCACCTCCTATGCTGAATCCTGTTTTACCCATCAATAACCAACATGTGGGATCTGTGCCAGCTGTCAATCCTTCTCTCTGGGATAGACAACACGCATATGCAGGGGAATCTCCTGATGCTTCTGGTTTCCATCCCTGTTCTCTTGGGAGCATGAGGATTTCCAATAATTCGTTGCACTCCATGGAATTTCTCTCCCCTAAGATGTTTCCTCATGTGGGGGGAAACTGCCTGGAACTTCCAATGCCCCCTCAAAATGTTGGGTTCCAATCACAACAGCAGAGGTCCATGGTGTTTCCTGGCAGAGGCCAAATGATTCCCATGATTAATACATTTGATGCTCCTGGTGAACGTGCTAGAAGCCGTAGAAATGAAGGCAGCACTAGTCAGGCAGACAAGAAACAATACGAGCTTGACATTGATCGCATATTGCAAGGGGAAGACAACCGAACAACACTTATGATAAAGAATATTCCTAACAAGTATGTGGTACCTAACTTCAATACGTGATTATATTCTGCTTTTTGGCTACTATTTATTTATTGCTGGAACTTTGTTTTTGGAACAGTAACTTGTATTCCATGAAAGTGTGAAGTCCTGGCATGCTCAATGATTTCTACTTAGAACAAACTTCAAAAAACAAGAAAGACTTGCACTATTACTACATTTCAATTAAAATGTTGCCAATAATTCTTTTTTGTCTATGTTATTTTTTTGAACACTGACAATGTGGTGTTGGTGGCAGGTATACTTCAAAAATGCTTCTGGCTGCAATCGATGAACGCCATAAAGGAACTTACAATTTTGTTTACCTACCAATTGATTTTAAGGAAAGTGCATTTTTATCTTAGAGAGGTTGCCCTTTAATTTCAAGGTTAAAGATGAATTGTGGGAAAACCATAGTATTCTAATAAACTTTCATTCAATATGCAATGCCTGACATTAACAACTCTTGCAGAACAAATGCAATGTTGGGTATGCGTTTATCAACATGATTGATCCCAGACAAATAATTCCATTCTATCAGGTTTGTGATGTGTAAGCTGTAATGTTGTAACAGATTGGATAAATTACTTTGACCACCCTTGTTATTCTTGACCACTCCAATTACCCTAAATGTTACGGTGAAGTGGTCATCTTGCAACATGATCATGAAGTAGGGGTGGGTAGTGTAGTTATAGAAATAAGAAGGGTGGCCAATGGCAAATTTATCCCTAAAGGTTACATGCAAAGACTAAAGCTAAAAGGAAATTAAAATTATGGCAGGCATTTAATGGAAAGAAATGGGAGAAATTCAATAGTGAAAAAGTAGCATCGCTTGCATATGCCCGCATACAAGGAAAAGCAGCTCTCATTGCACATTTCCAGAATTCAAGCTTGATGAACGAGGATAAGCGATGCAGACCCATTCTCTTCAATACCGACGGACCCAATGCAGGTGACCAGGTATGCACATCACAGAAAGTCAGGCAATTTGGATTTAGTTGTGTTTCATTGTTGACTCGAACATAAAACAGAATGTAGAAATCCTGCTAAATGTGGTTGGAATTTTGTGCTTCTGAAAAATTTTCATTTATTGTGATGCCCAGAAAATGGGCCTCAGTCTTGTAGAGCAACCAAATCCCCCTTATTTAATGGTACTATGGTAGAGTCGTAGAGAAAAGAATGAAAGTAATTTCATGCTGACCCTGTCTTTATTGGCAGGTGCCCTTTCCAATGGGGGTTAATGTAAGAACTAGACCTGGGAAACCCCGAACCATCACCCATGAGGAGAACCAGCAAGGAAGCCCATCAAATCTGGCAGGTGGGGAGGATTCTTCAAATGGGGACGCTTCCTCAGGTTCTGGAAAGGAGTCTGATTAAGCAAGCCACTTGTTTTTGTGGGCTCTAACCTCGTAGGACTGAGTAATTTAAGATCGGCGCCACCCCAAGTCTTTACGGCGCTGTGGTGGCTGATTAAAAAGAGACTTTTTTCATCTTTTGAGAAGCTTCTTAAAAATTATAGAGGACCTAGCCAGACCTAAAGTGAATTTCCAATTTTATTCAGATTTTCATAGAATTCTGAAATGGTTAGACAAAGAAGCATCAGGTGGGGCTTCGAAATTTTGGATGTTGTTGAGAGTAATCTACACACACACACACAACATAGTATGTATAGGAGTTTCTGAGAAAATAAGGGATCTTTTTGCCGAGGTTCCGGAGGCTTCTGTATTTCCCGGGGTTTTGTTTGCTTTTGAATGTTTGCTTGTATCCCATTTGTAATTTCTCGCTGAAATATACCGAAGTCAGGGACCTTTGTTTTTAAATTTTTTGAAGCGGTGAACCCGTGTGTGCCATTGTTGCTTAATGATAGTGCCCATAGCTTTTTATGTCTGTTCCTTTTCTGGAACCACGCAAGTTTATGGGCTGTTTATTGGAACGTGATGTTGCATCCTAGTTTATGTCTATGATTGATTCAGTGAAGGAATTCTTTCTGTTCAGCAAGCACATAGAGGCATAGACTAGGTGGTAGGTTGACCGGCCTATGCTTGCACCGCCGCCTTCTTTGGGGGCCACCGTTCTCGGGATAAGGTGTATTAATTTCTTGTGCTATTTGCTTGGAGTCCTTATTGGCTGGTTGAGTTATCTTCACCTCCAACATGTTGTGAAATGCCATGCCCCATTCTGTTTCACCATTACAGGTTGACCGCGTTGAGAAACCTTTACTCAAAAATACCTTTCCCTTTCCTTTTGTGTTTTTTCTTTTTAAACGAGGACTGAAAAACATGAAGGGATAGGTATCATCCCAAACACTGAGAATATGGCAGAATAAAATATTTTCGACAATTGATTTACCACTGTGATTGAAGGCGTAACAAAAAAAAGAAGATAATAGCAAATCATTACAAGAAATAAAAATAGTATAACAGTTAAAAAGGATGTCGATAATTTACTTGGCAGAACATGGAAGTTAAATTTTCAAAATTAAATTAAAAGACCTTGCATTGTTTGTTGTAACCTAGAAATGTAGAAATAGATTCTTAAAAATAAAGTACTTTGGCGGCATGGAGTGTTTTGTTAGATTATTGTTGGCTCAAATGGATGCCGGAGCATGTTCGAACTCCGACCTTCTTCCACCAGAGTACGATTGCAAATTAACCAAATCAGTTTTTATCTTTGATGTGTTCTCATATTCATAACGAGTTGAAAGCATAAAACTCCCATCGTTTAAAATTTATTGTGCTTGGATTCGAGTTCAAACCAAGACCTTGACAAGCGGAGCTTTGAGCGACTCAAGAGGGAGTCTGGTCATTTGCAGCCCTCCACCATAGGGCGGTTTTAGGAGGCTGCAATTAGCTTCAGATTTAGCTGAATTATTAAAGATTGATAGATTATAACCCTCGGTAAAGCCTCAAATTTCACAGAACCAAAAAGCGAGCACTTTACACCTATATGACAAGCTCCAAAATGGACCAAAGAGGCGAAAGACCATTCCTGCCTCTATGCATGTACTTGAGCCTCCATTATGGCAGCTCAGATTTGCCCATGTTTGATGCCTTTGAAAAAGTGGAGCAGGAAAATAGCGATAGCATGCATCGAACAGAATGAAAAGATTTTCCAGAATCACCAGTGTTTCTTTTCCTTTCTAAGCAAATAAAATTTCACAAAGATGATTAAACACAGGTGAGGACATGCTCAATCCTGAATTGTAACAGATGACTGCCCGCAACTTTCAGGCAGCCTTGCATTTAGGTCTCCACTCAGAGAATTCAGAAGCATTTGAACATTTATCACAAGGTACAGCACAAATACAGATGAGGATAAGTACTTTGCCTTGCAACCTTGTGTTTCTTGTCACCATTCAAATTTACCTTGTCAGCATCCATCACCTGGACATCATTAATGGCCTGCAATATACACAAGCTAGACTCAATAACATAAAAATATGTCCACCCGCCCACCCATACCCAGGCACCATGACGACCAAAAGGATGAGAGCAGCTTACCATAATGGCAAAAGGTATCACTTTGGGTAGAGAATGTCATAGTGACCTGGACGATAAAGCAAGGTAATGAAGGGATTGATGCTCTCAGAACCAGCACCAGTAGCACTTGGGAGATTGCGAGGTGTAGGAATGAAATCATGATGATTTACACTGACACCAGCTGCATCACAAGAGCTGCGGTCGAGATATACAACACGAATTGGTACACCCAATGCATCAGATAGTGCAGTAATGTGCACATGGTCACTTTCTTCACCCATAGGTTCCACTGATGACTTGCAAAACTAAGGCAAAACAGATAAATCAATTGGGAACTCCAATATTTTATGCATTCATTATCAGATTTCTGAAATATATGATACTGAATTTCTTATCATAATAAACTTGTCACCAAGAAAAGCCATCAAAATAGTAATTAAAAAAAATTATGGTTTGAAATGTACAACTTTGAAAAAGTTAACACAAAGGGCCAAGCAAGGAGAGATGTGGACTAGATGTAAAGGACATTGGTTTAAGCTATGCTAGTGAAAGCTAACAATTCATCCTTGTTTTTTAGAAAATGTACAAAACTAAGAAAGCATGGAAAATGTTTGAAAGTAATACCAGAAACTATAGTACATTGAACAGACCTGCTCAACTGTAGTGTTTGTCAATCCAAATACAAAGGGTTCAAAAAACTCTGAGCGTCGTCTTATTTCTCCAGAGGTCACAAATCTGAAAAACATGACAACTAACCAACCGAATTTGTTAGGAGAGGGAGCCAAAACATCAATCCATACCATCACTTTATCAAGTAACTCACCATAGTCTGATACGGACTGATCACGACTCCTATTTAGAAGCTCTTCATGACTGCAAGAGAAAACAGAATTAATATTTAGAAACTCGAAAGGTCAATTGACTAGCATTAATAAACAGAACCTAATATTTTGGCCTTAAGTAGCACTACATCAGCTCATGTTTGTAAATAAAAATGCAGGATCTGGGGAGTAATTAAGAGAGGTTAAAATCCCAAAGTAAGTTGTATTTCCTAAGCTGCTAATGCGCACAGTATAGCAGGGAAAAGGGGCACCTTATTGAAGTTTCATTTCCTTGAAGGACATCATCCAGCTGCTCAAGAAATAACTGCAATTTTTTCACAAAGAAACCAGAGTTGCAGATCATTTGCATAAAAGCCTTGAAGGAAGGTATGATTTTGTAGGAAGCTTTTATGAAGAAAGCTTGATACAACTTAAAATACTTTTGCTTGAAAATTAAAAAAAAAACTAATCTTCTCACATCAGCTTTTCAATGAAACATTAAAACTTTAAAACTTACATTAACTCAACTGAATTCATCTGTGTCTCACACATAGAATAAATATTATACCGGTCAATCTTTGTTTTCCATAATGTTTATGTGACCAAGCTATTCAAGCAGTTCTTAACATCGACGTCCACATTTCCTAATAATCCACCTCATATGAGGTAGAAATAAAAATTCAAGCGAGCATATTCAAGTAAAATGAACAGAACACAGCTCCATCATATCTCAAGGTTGTCAACACTGAAAATATTACTCCAAGTCATCAAATCAATTGAACTTACAAGAATGGAGTTCAAATGTCCACATCATATTCTAAAACTCAGTTTTCTACAAATTTGTTTGTACATTTGCATTAATATTGACTTTGGTTCCCTCTAGGAACTAATTTGTAAACAATGTCTTTGTTGCATAACTGGCACACAGTGAAACATTTTAAGATGTCAAAAAATGCTCAAAAAAGGATAATGCATACATCTTGAATAGAGTAACAGAGTGCAAATGATAAATTTACCGCAAAAAAATCCTCGAACGTGAAGTCCACATAACCCAAACTCTGCAGTGTTTTCCTACATTCTTCAACATTTGCTTTGATACGATCAACTTCCGCACGGTCTTGTTTCTCCAAAATATGCTCCTATCTCAAGAAAACCACGGCTCATTTAAGAGGGTAAATTACAAATATGGTGCTCCCTCCAACAAAAAGCACAAGGATAGAAACCAAAAAATACAATGACATACTAGGTATGAAAACATAAAGCTGCGAAAGAAGCAATTCCCATCTCCACGTGTTCGCCTAATTGCAACATACTTGTCACCAAGCACCTACACAAGCAGCAGCAATCAATCAATCATTAAATTCAAGAAAACCATAAAGAACAAACAAGAAAACGCAATGATGATGATAACAAGAAAACCACCTTTATTTTCTGAAGTAAAATAGGACTGCCTGATTGATATTCAGCAGCCAATGCAGACAAGGGCTCCTGTAGTAGAGTAAAATTCAATCACCCAAAATATCCTTCAATTGAAAAACAAACAAGCTGAACTAATAATACAGGAATTGAAAACAAAAAACAAAAAACAAAAAAGAAGAAGACGAATTGCCTTGTCGCCAACAAATGGAACACTGGATTGCTGCTGCATAATATCATCATCTCCTCCTCCAAAATTTGCCCAATCTTCGATTTCACAAGTCACTTCTGTTTCTCCATCTGCTGCTAACTGTCCTTCCTGATTCTGCATCTTCTTCTTTCTTTCTTTATAACAAAAACAAAACAAAGCAAGTTGATTTTGCAAAAGATGAAAGTGCAGATAGCAATGTTGACGATAATAACACACAAACACACATATATACCTGAAAATCAAGATTCTGGTCAATAGAAGGGAAGAACTTGAAACCCTAACTACAATTAATTCTTTCTCCTAAAAATTGGATTTTATTTTGCTTCGGTGATCTACTTTGAAAGCAAGAAACCGATTTCTCTCTCTCTCGATATCAGTACCTGATTTTTATTTTATTATCGCTCTCTACTTAGATTTTATATTAAGAGGCAAATTCGCTTTTTTATTTTTATTTTATTTGTTAGCAGCAGGGAACAGGCGATTAACTTAGGCATGGATGGCGTTTTTACGTGGGGCTGCTTACCCCTGCCCCCGTCCAAATTATCCTGTAAATAAAACAAAACAATAATAAAGAAAAAATAATTCCACTGCAGTTAATTGTTGCCGATATTGAACCGACGCTTCCTTGCTCATTGAAAAGGCCTTTGTTCCTATGACAGGAGAGTCATGATATTACTGTAAGAAATAGGTCACAGAGAAATTTACTAAGGGTGTGTTTGGTATTGTGGTAGCTGTTGTGGTTGTGGTTTGAAAAAAATTGTTTTATAAAAAGTATTTTTAGTTGAGGTTGGTTTGAAAAAATAGGTGTTTGGTTAAAACTGTGGTTGAAATTGAGGTCGAAGAAAAAGTAGTTTTAACGTGTTTGGTTAAGAATGCTTTTGAAATTGAGGTTATAAAATAATTTTAAAAAATATATATTAATATTGATGGTTTTTAATTTAAATATTGTGGATTTAACTATTGCTATTACATCATAAAATAAATCACATTTTATATAAAAAAAAATAACTTCAACAAAAAACTATCTACAATTTTATTACGTACAAAATTCATCCGACAAGAACTATAAAATTAGGTAAAATATTATCAAGAATAAAATTAAGATTACAGTACGAGTAAATTTAATTCACCTTAAACTAATTTTAAAAAAAACAAAAAAAAATTATTGTTCACGTTTACGTAATAATACGAGTAAAATCAATTAACTACACTGGTTTTTTTTTTTAAAAAAAATTTGTTCAGTGAACAGTGGTGTTCTGAATACAACTCGGGCTCCTCCTCTGGCTCTATTTCTGGGTCCACTTCAAGCTCCTCGGTGGTGTCTGGGAGTATCATCAAACATGTCTGGGCGTCGTTCCTTTCTTTCTTACTTGAGTTAAAGGAGCTTGTGCCTTTAGCTTTCTTGTATGCGCCATTCTCTGGCTGGTCCAGATTGAAGTTTCCACTGCTGACATTGTTGGTTTTTTTCTTACCTTGCTCAGTTGAGCTTGGCATGACAGAGGGAAGCAGAGTGGAGAGAGCAGGGGAAGATTGCAGAGAGGAAAATGCAGCAGGAAGGAGATGGTTATGTGTGAGGTTGAGAGAGGGAAGCTGCGTGAAGGAGGACAAATCCATGAGACGAGGGAAGCACAGTGGAGGTCAAAGCTGTGGAGGAGGACAGACGATGGAAGCACAGTGGAGGAGGCGAAGCAGTGGAGGAGGACAGACGATGGAAGCAACAGTGGAGGAGGAGACAGTGGAGGAGGACAGATTGGGCTAATTATTTTTTGGATAATGAACATTAATTACAACAACGTTTTCTGAATAGCAGCCACAGCGAAAAGCAAGTCAGACTTGCTTTTGCTACATCTGCGTTTCGAACGCATATTTGTGTGGGATCCATGTATAAAAAATTATGGTCTCTGTTAACCAAACACATTGCAACTTATTGACGCATCTAAACGTGGACGCAACCACGTAGCCAAACAGGGTCTTAAGGGTCAGGGACCATATTAAAATATTTTTAGTCTATAAGGATGGAAAAAAATACTGATGAATATATAAAGGCGAAAATGCAGTTTACCAGGTTTTTTTTTTTCTTGGATGACGCACACAGGGTGAGAAGAGAGGTGATTTCTGAAATGACAAGTGTGAAAAGACAGGCAGTGACAATAGAAAAATCTCCTAAATCATCAATCAAACACACACATCATGACGTGGGGACCGATCAGACGGTTGACAGTGACTCCTTTTACCTCTCTCTCTCTCTCTCTGGGTTTTGAAGACAGTATCGCGCGAGATGCGCGGGTGCTCTCTTTAACATTTCCAAGCTGTCTGATGGGAACCATGTCAGTCAGGCTAGGGGCCCGTTTGTCTAGTCGCGATAAAATTCATGTCTCAAGCTAAAAACAGTATAAAAAATATTTGTTTTAGTATACTGTAAGTGTAGTTTTTATTATTGAAAGTATTTTTTATTTAAATATATATTAAAATAATATTTTTAATTTTTAATATTATTTTATCAAAATTAAATAAAAAAATATTAATTCAATATTTTTTCAAGTTAAATATATATTTAAAACATTTTTAATTATAATTTCAAATGTAAAAATAAACATTTTGATAAAATGCAACAAATCACGTAGACAAATGGCTCACTCATTCAAGTATTTATGCAATTTATTTTTGTTCCTTTTATTTTTCCTTTTCTTTTAAAGTACTATTTTTGCATTGCTTTTCAACTCTAATTCGAAAAGCTTGTCGTCATTGTACTTCCAGGATATTTATGTAATATATATTTTTTTTAAAATATTTTATCCAAAATAAATTATCTTCACAATCGACTCAACCAACCACAGTTCAAATCTCGAGTAAGGTCAGATCAGATCACATGCTCAGTCTCTGATAACTATTCGTAGTGGCCTCCTTGTACCCCCTAGGAAGGAAGTCATGATGATCCTATATAGGATCACCATGACTTCCTTGTAGGTAGGAGGAGGCCACTACCACCATGCATTTGCTAGCCTTCGTGTCATGTATCAACTATCAAGTTCAACCTTTTGCGATGCTGTGCAGCTTCTGCCACACATTACGAAGATATCAACAATAAGTTAGATATGCACAAGCTTCCAACGTTTTCAGATTTCGTTCACTCATTAGTTAACACTCAGTAGACCAGGATCAAGATTCAAAACGTGTGACTTAAGCTCTTAATACAACTTTAAACTTACAATCAAGCTGATGGTTTGCACAAAAGACCGACTTCAGACAAGCTGAATTGCCCAGATCTTGAAGCCTGGATTTTTAGAACCATCATGAAAAAGGGAAAATGAAAATTACTTTAGATATACAAGGCTAGGGATATTAACTACCGCGCATTTTGAACTTTAAACTTGTCCAACATGACCACTTGCAGGTCCTCCTAGTGTTAGAATCACACCTTGAAGATCACTCCTTGGCTTTGGTTCTTTGCCTAATGATGGAGCAGCTCTAATTACCGGATATGTTCTTGTCATTTGAGTTTGTCGAAAACTCTGACCAGATTCTGGCTTGGGGAATGTTGTTGGATGATGAGAGGGCTTTAAGGAATCTATATGATTTGAGTTTGGAAACTGCTGGACAGTGTGGATTTGCGTTCCTGGAGATGCATGATTTTGAGCTAGAATGGCCCTTCCTGGTGCTACACAGGGTGCCTGATAGATGAAATCGCGTTTCAATAAGAATCCGAAAAATAGTTGAATATAGTGCAAAATAAGGTATGCAGTGAGAGCTTACAGGTGCAAACAAGACCCCTCTAAAAATCTTTCCATTGACAGTTGCAGTCATTAGAAGGCCTGAGTCGAAGGCTCCGTCAACTTTTCCTCGGACCTCAGCACCAACCTACAAAGTAAGAGATGGGCGTGAAAAGCATGTATTAGCAGAACAGAAAGAAAAACTAACAGAGAAGCAAGATTTTTAGAGGATGCTTGGCACAGATCGATGCAGAGTATTGACATTGTGATTTTACCAGGTTTTGAATTGACCCTGCCTCCACGGGTCTATGTTCCATTGGTGGGAATGGTGTTCCTTGCCTGCCAAGCCCAGCATGAACATACTGTTCTGCTCTCTTATTCTCTCTTGAAATTTGAAGACTGTACGGGGTTCTTTCGACTATAGTTATAGGTTGTTTCTGGTTACTCGCAACATCATCAGCCCGGCAATTTCTCGGAATTTTGTTTAACTGCCTAAAAAAATTAAGTCCTTGGCAGGATGTGAGGGAATCAACTGATCTATGAACTGGGAACTGTTCTTGATCAGATTGTGATGGGGATGAATGTTGAGAAAGAGAAAGAGAATGCTCTTCTTGTTCTGAATCAATCTCCCATGCCTTAAGATTTGTAGTTCTTTTCTTCGTAGGATGCAGAGTATCTGAAAGGAAATATTCGAGTTATTGACGTGGGAAGTCTTGAGCTGTGCTGCTCGGGACAAGGATTTTGTTATGAAGACTACCTGAACTGAACTGAAAAGGTTGTTTTGATTCTTCTGATTCTTGAGAGCCCTTTCCGACTATTTCATTGTTCCCCGGAAACATTGTCTGCTTCACAGCATATATTAATAATCCTCCCAACTTGAACAGTCATATTTAACAGGAGGTTAAGTGTTTGCATTTTGAGAGTAATTAGATTCATTACCGAATTGTTCGCAGCTCCTCGGAGAAATCTTCTCTTTTCTTGATTCCAATGGTTTCCAAAGATCTTGCACATGGAAATGTTGTATCGACCATTGGGATGTTCTGCTTCAAGTTGCAACACCAACAGCTGGTTGAGAGGACGCTCATCCTCTCTGCACCTGCACACACACAAACACAGAAAAAAACCGAGAAATAAAATTAAGATACATGTGAAAATTATATGGGATGGTGTATTGTTGATAACAAAAGCCACAGACACGAAACCGAAACTTTCAGTTACCCTCCATAGATGGCAATATTTAAGTCCGTAACAACCGCAGTGTGAGAAAACCTCCCTTGAGGTTGCTGCCCAGATATATCAAGCTTAGTCCATGAACAGGCACTCACATCAAGTACCCAGACATCATTGTAGTAATGCTTGTCCCCAACACCTCCAATGACATAAACCTGCAGACCATGAAAAGCACATTAACTCTCTTCACGAAGAACCAAAGACTTTCAGCAAAAACAGGTGGCATGACTTGCCTTTGTCCCAATATTCACAGCAGTATGGCCTGCTCTAACGCCTGGCGCAGATCCTTGAACAGCAAGCTGTTAGAAAAATCAGAATCATCTCACTACATTTACACAAGTTTTTCTTCAAAAACTCTTTGGAATTGTGAAACCATAGCCGTAAAATAGAGTAAGGTGAAGCTAATACCTTTGTCCAAGTCATTGTATCTGTATCCAGAACATCCACATCACCATGAAACCTATCACCGCGATCACCACCGTATACAAAAAGCTTACTGCCAATTGCAACAGCACTGTGACTATCCCTAGCAGCAGGAATACTTCCTTTCACCTCCGGAGAAGTCCATCTCATGGACTTGAGGTCCAAAACATGCAAATCGTTTAAATAATTTGCTTCACCTTCTCCACTTCCGCCAAATATCATGATTTTGTCATCACCAATCAGTGTTGCAGTGTGACTTTCGCGAGGCGAAGGAGGATTCCCTTTGCATTCAGGGCTCATCCACTCCTTGGTCCCAAGGTCCAATACATGAAGATCATTCACCTTCTTAGAGCCATTCGTGCCCCCAAACACGATCATTTGTCGGCCCACAAGAACAGCACTGTGGCTGTCTCTTGGACCAGGCCCTTGACCTGTAGTTGCCATTGTGTTCCAAAGCATTGTATCTAGATTTAGCATGAGAACATCACTGAAATCCAGACCCCCGCAACATCCCTGGAATGATAAAAACAAACATAAAAGATTTAGTAATTAGCATAAATAAATTTATTTGCAGTTCACCAAGCAATCAGATATTACTTTCAAAAAGCACAACACATAAATAATACACGAAATAAATATTAATGAAACTGATTGTGAATCTCAACCCGAAAACTTAAGTGTTAAGTACGTAAGGCTACTCTTGACGGCTTGATCATTACAGCTATGTTATTTATATTACTCTTCAGCACTCATCGATCTCACTGTAGAGAAAAGCTTTACTCAAAGGCAAACTAAGTTTCATGAACTTGTTTCTATTATAAATAAAGTGAAAATAGAAAATAATCCGAACAAATTCTTTTATTCTTCTTATAATTATTTCTGTATCTAGAAAGAACGAGAAATAGGAAAGAACTAAACTACTTGGAAAAAGTTGATGTCTTCGTTGCCAAATATACTTCATAGAAGAACACAAAGAATATATATGTATATATATAGCTGAACAGAAAGCAGAAAGAACTTGTTCTCTGCATTATGGGACATGAATCAACAGAAATGAAAGGCAAAGGATAGCAGCAAAATCAAAGTATAACTGACGAAAACTGCTTCATCAAGTATATCTAGGCAATACAAAGGATAGTTTTTCAGGGCAAAAAAAGAGTTATAGTTCATGTAGTTGAAGGAAATTATACGTACACCAAAGACATAAACAATCCCATGAGAGTAGCAAGCAGAATGACCCCATCTTTCAGAAGGGTTAAATCCTAAAACCTTAGGATAGAGCCACATTGCTTTCTTCTTCGCAGTTTCACCTCCCAGAGAGCCCATTGGTAGCCTTCTCCCCTCTTTCTTCTCCTGAGCTGAATGACTTTATTAATTTCTAGTTCAACACTGGGCCTGGTAATGATCAAGAAAGTTGAAGAGAGAAAAATAGAGAGGGTCAAAAGTGGACATGAACAAGCGAAGTGGTATATCAACTATCATTGTCAATAGACATGAAAAGATGGGCGCTTTCAAGTCTCAATCACTGTGTCAACCAACATCGATAGAAGGTAGTGGTGAAAGGAGCTCTCTTTTTTTCCACATGAATATTCTACCACTTCTCCTCATATGAAAAATATTACTGCTTTGTTGTTGGTATAGTAAAACATCAAATATCAGGCTGTAGAGAATATATCTAATATAGCATAATATTACATCAATAAATGATGTGTAATCGTGGAAACCATAGTTGATTCGAGAGAAGGCCTGCAGGTCAAGAAGGTCGACTACGTTGATAAAAAAAAAAAAAAACTAAATAATATTATTTTAATTGAAAAATTCAAGAAAAATCAATGGTTTAATTACTGTGCCTTGACCGTGTCATTCACTGGTCATTCCAAATTTTTAAACAATGATGGAAACATGAGTTTTGATCGGCGTGTTTTTTTTTTAAATAATAATTAAATTATTATTATTTTCTTTTTCCCTTTTCTTTTCACACTTGTTTAGCTAAAATGATGGGGGTGTGGGGGCATTGGGTTGGGGAAATGATGGGAGGCTTGAGGACAAGTGGAGTTTGTGATTGAGTTTTAATTATTTTTTTTTGGTAAAATTTGAATTATTTTTGTTTTAAATGAATTATTTTAGTGTTTTTTTATTGTTTTGATATGGTAATGTTAAAAATAAATTTTAAAAAATAAAAAAATATATATTTTAATATATTTTTAAATAAAAAACACTTAAAAAACAATTATAACAAGAATAGGGGTAGGGATAGAGAGATAAGGGAGCTTTTCTTTTCTCTGTGATAAACTCACATGGGTTTTTCTTTCTTTGTGAGTATGATATTGGGATTGATGGATGTGAAGTTTTCACACACTCTCTCTCTCTCAATCATCCAATTTTCAAGGTGGGTTCTTGATGTGCATCAAGAAATGTCTACTCTCGAGGATCTTTGGGAGAAGTGTGGGGGCTTTGTGTTGTGCAAATTCTTTTTTATTGTTGGGAAATGAGAATGGCGTTGTTTCTCTCGGTAGATTTGGAGGTTTTCGAGAGATGAAGGGAAAAACAAATCATGCAGTTTACCCTCTAGTGAGAAACCTGACAATCATGTCTTAAATTGTTAGTGTTCATGTTGACAAACGGGCCCTGAGATTTATTTTAAGGAGATTTCAGTTTGATTCTCAATTAGGTTCAGAAGAAAAACAATTAGGTCATAAAATAGATAATGAGTTGTGGATTAATTTAAGGTTTTCCAGCAATTTTAGTAGGAGGAATAAGCTTCACATACCTCTGCAGGGGAGGATATATACCATGGAACTTGTGCTTCATAATAATGACATGACAAGTCTATTAGGTCATGCACATGGAAGCCATGCACTTCACCAGGGTGAAATATTATTGCTGCGATTCCTTTTTCTTTTTTTTTTGGTTTTTAAGGTTCTAGCTATTTAGTCCACGATTTAGTTTGAATTATGTTTATTTATTTAAAAACATCATGAAAAATACATAAAATAATATAAAATCTAGTATTTTTGAAACATAAAATACAGAAAAAACATGTTTTTTTTCGTTATTCTCTCAATCTTTTTTATTTATTTTGATGCGGTAATCAAATAGTATTTAGAGCATGGAATAGAATAATAGTATAAGGTGTATTTTATCATATAGTACCATGACATTAACATATTAAGTGGTGTAAAGGATGAATACCAAATTGATTTAATACATTTATATATAGTTGTGACAGTAACATGTAAAAGAAGCAAAGAAACATGTTGAAATCCCCCCGTACTTATTTGTATATAGTGTCTCCATTAACATTTTACTGTTCATCACTGTGAAGTAAATCTGAAAGATTACCAACAGTAATTTGAGTTGACCACCCTTGTTGTAAAGGAAAGTATACCATTGGACGATTATTGTAGACGATAATTGTAGAATAATTGAGTTATTATATATATATATATTAGTGTTGTTGGATTTGTTTTTGTTGAGATTTTTTTAATAATATTAGTAATATTGTTATCAGAATTCTGATGTGTTTTTAAGGTTTATTTGTTTTTTTTTTTTTATTTCTTCTCTTCTTCTGTATAATGTTTAGATAATAATATAAATTATATCCTGAGATCTCACTTAACAACTTAAACTTTTAGGTTGGGATGATTCTTTGACATTGTATCAGAGCCTTGATGACCAAGCGGTCAAGAGTTTGAATTTCATCATCTCCATTTATTTGATAAAAATTAAGTACAAAGTAAAGTGGGCTTGTGCAAATTTCAAGTCTAAATGGCTTTTACTTAAGGGGGTATGTTAGAGAATAATATAAATCATATCATGAGACTTCACCTAACAACTTAAGTTTTTAGGTTGAGATGGTTATTTAACATATAATTCATTTTATATATTTTTAAAATATCACGATTTTAAATAGTGAGAATCTTGAATTTCGTGTTTTACAATTGTGAATTGTATAGGTTGTGCTATCTTACTAATTTCTTATCAAATAATCTTTTTTCACCAATATTTTTTTAAATAAACTTTCTAATTTTAAAAAAATTATACTCAAAGTTCCCGTAGTACTTGCACGTTGATATAAAATTATCAAAGACTCAAAATTAAATCATGGTGATGGTCATGTATTGATTACTATTATTTAAAGTATGATAAGAAACCATTGATGTGTAATTCATAGGTCATGGTTGTCTACTTTATTTTATCCAATAATTAAAGCTATCCTTCCCTCTTTCGTTTTATATATATATATATATATATATATATATAATCAAAGATGATGCTACTTAGGATTGACAGCTTTGTTTTCTAATCATGTTCACCTTTCAATATGTAAATAATGATAAGATAATTGACATAAAATAGTTTATTAATAAACTTGTCTCGACACTGTAATAATAGTTTACTTCACTGTAATTAGTGAATTCCATTTTTTTTCCTCTGCAATTTCAGTAATTAATTATTCGTGTCATGTTCTAATTTTTCGCACAATAATTGGAGCGCCCATGTTTCGCTATTGGTGGGGCAAATTTCATGGGAAGCTTGATCATTCGATGATGAGATCTTCAGAGAGTCATTTTAATTTAAAATTTTAAATAAAAACTCTATAAGATCTTATTATTGTCTTGTATTAGAAATATAATTAAAAATAAAGATTATATGATTTTAACTCATATTCTTTTATTTATTAAAAAATTAATAACATATTAAAGATTATAGGATTTTAATTCATACCATACCATGGGTCTAACAATTTATACCATAGCTATAAGATTTAATGATGTGAAAGACTTTGATTACGAGTAGGATAGATCAACTCGTAAATTGATAGGTTGATTCAAATTTATTTTTTATGTTGAATAATATAATGTTGTTTTAGATATTTTTTTTAAAAAAACTGAAATGATATTATTTAAAAAAATATTTAATTAAAAAAATTAAAATAGTATTATTTTTTTTAAAAAAATGCTGATCAGGTTTTTCTTGGACCGGAGAAAGACCCTTTGGATCATTGAGTTTAAGCAGGTAAACTCTTCGGTCATTTCAAAGATAAACACTGAAACTACAGGTGACAAGAATTACACAGCGAGCGAGCGAGCTAGCCCGAGCTGAAACTATAACTATGATCTAAAATGATCCAGAGTAAGGTTTTTATATTAATCACAAACAGGGATGAATGAACTTCATCACCTATTATATCCCGAAGAAATCTTTACATGATCACGCACGCCTATGGTGAGAAGGACCTGCAGGTGAAGGAGGCACAAAAGCACAAGTAATTAATGTACACTGAGTTGACAAATGACAGCAGGCAGTGAAGTTGTAGCAATAAAGAAAGGAGAGGAAGGCGTAGAATACAAGCGATAAACACGGGAGAGCTTCAGTTTTGGATTTGGTGGTAAGTGTGACTGTGTGAGTGAGTGACTGACCCCTTTCTTTGTCTTGGACATGTCTTGACTCTCGTGCATGTATGCCCTAGCTAGCCCTGAGCTTTGTAACTTGAAATCAGACCTCTTCCTCTCCTCACTTTCTTGAAAGGTAAAAAAGAGATGGTCTTTGCAAGTGAAAAGCTACGAAAGACATCTATCTAATCGAGGGAGAGAGGTGTCTGATGTTTTTCACCATTGTCGAGTAAAAGAATGACAGGAATTATTGCAGATTCATGTTATCTTCAACAGTCATTGTTTACCCTGACGAGTCATTGGCTGCATCGATCCTTGCATTAAATCAATATCATTTTAGGATTTTAAATATAAATTAAGATAGTATTATTTTAGATTAAGATTTATAAAAAAATCAAGCCAAGTCTTCAATCTCAGATTAGATATAACATACAAAACAAATTTTTTTTTTTTTCTCATTCATGTTGTTCTTAAACTTCTTCATTTCGAAACAGTAACTAATAAAACTACAGGAATAAAACTAGCATTGAGATCAACAAAGTGCGCGGGGGAGGTGTTTCCAAGGAATATGAAAGCCCCAGCGTGGAGGTGGTGCGCAGTTGACTGGTACAAGAACCTCCACAGAACGGCACACTTAACTGCCATATAAGATTCCAACAAAGCAACTACTGACCCCTCCATTTGACTCCCATTATTATATCATATTCTCTACACAAATGTCTTCACTTTTCACAGCCAGCACTGTCTCCAAAGTTAAGGCCTCTCAAGCTAAGGAGGAGGTAAGTTAGTGTTGTCACATGCAATTTGCTGGTGGTGCTGGGCCATCAAAAACTAATTATGATCAAGTAATGAGCATGAATTTGCCCACCATCGAAGGTTGGAAGCCATTGATGCTTGTTGGTCGCACTTGTCATCAAGAGAAGAGAACCTTAATTGGTTTCAATAGTTTTATACAAAAATGGCAAACAATGAACCAAGATTTCATCAATCCATCAACCGCTCATCATGCTGTTTTTTTATGACCAGAAAACTCTCTCAGAGCCCAAGTCCCGAAAGACCCTGGAGAGTCCTTTATGAGCTCTTTATTGAACTGGAAGTCTGGATCAAAGATAAAAACGTGACCTACTCTCATTAACCTACTATACTAGAACAATATAGCTTTACAGTTTATATAAACTGCTCAAGATTCTTTTTTTCTTTTCATTTCCTCCCATTTCTTCTTTTAATTTTACCATTAACCTACTATACTAAAAAAATATTAAAAATAAAATATATTAGGCCAATTTGATCGTGACTGTGATTATAACTTTTAAGTGTTTGATAATACTTTAAAAAGCTAATATCACAGCCACTTCCATGTGTTATTTTCAAAAGTTATAACTTATAACTTTTCAACAATGACAACTAAAAGCCATAGCTTTTCCAAACACATCCTTCCAGGTATTTCTAATTAAAAAAAAAATGCAAATGACATGCCCTTTGCCATAAGATGGCACATGTCTCCTGTAAATTACTCCAATGACTAGTGAGTTGCAAAAAAAACTTGTGTTGCTAGTTTTGGCCCTCAAAACCCAATTGTTTCACCATTTTCACTTATAGAAAATAATCCCAGAGTTTTTTAAAAATTTATTTTTAATATAAAAATACATTTTAATCAATCAAAAAAATTAAAAAAAAACCCAATAAAATTAAAATTTCTATTTATATTTTTGAAATTTAATCTCTTTAAATACTCATTATAATGAATCCATAAACACCAATAGTGAAAGTTTTTGTGGCCATAAT